>Ga0247691_1000138_pt1 | contig 17076 bp, 17 predicted proteins | sample CNK32_metaG_FD_182721 | JGI IMG/M metagenome (GOLD analysis project Ga0247691, IMG submission 182721) | Soil microbial communities from Purdue University Martell Research Forest, Indiana, United States - CNK32 | ecosystem: Environmental > Terrestrial > Soil > Temperate forest > Bulk soil...
GCGTGCAGTAAATTTACGGGTGCGGGTTTGGTTGTAAACTCCGATTTTAAATTCGCTTTTGAATTTTCCGAATAAGTCTGTTGAGTAAGAGAAATCCAAACGTCCGTTAACTGAACTTTCCTTGTTTTCCGAGAAGAACATTCCACCACCATAAGCTGGTCCAACACTGGTTGAGGAAATGTTCGCCGTGTACATTGTATCTCTAGGATCCGGATTTGATGGATCGATAAAGTCTTTGTTACGTGTATATACTGAGCGGCTCAAGTTTGGAATGGTGCGGTTTACATTACTGTAGCCTGCTAACCAGTTTACTTTGAATCCTTCGATTCTCAATCCGTGCTGTCCTTCTAACTGTCCGGAATAAACGCGATCCGAAGTAAACCAACGTGCGTTTGAACGGATAATTATCGGATTACTTTCTGAAGCGTTTATAGCTCCTGTTCTGTTGATCAGTTTGTCTGAAGAATTAATACTGTAAATGTTCTTGAAATTAATGGTGTTTCGTTCGTTGATTTTGAAAGCGAAATTGGCCAATGCTCCAGCTAATAAGTTGGTTACATTGTTTTTATCCAGATAGTCATTTTCCATCTGAGTAGTTTGATTCGAGGTAGGATCCGTACTATTCAAATAACTGTTTCGAACGGTTTCGTTGTAACTGAAACTTCTGCTGTATGTCAAAGCAGCGATCATTCCAAATTCACGTTTGCCGAATTTCTTATTGAAACCGCCGGAAGCCTGAAGACTTAAATTCGGAAGGAATTTACTTTCAGTTGTTGCCCAATTGGTTGATACTTGTTGAGCTACTTTTGCCTGATCGTGAATGTTTAATGGGTATTGACCGAAAGGAGCGACAGCCGAAGGTATTTTTCTGGTTCCGTCGTCGATTCCCAACCAGTCCATTTTTCCTCCTTTATAAGAAGTGCGGTCCTTAAATGTGGTAATTGTATTGATTCCCGTTCCAACCTGGAAAGAGAAAAAGTTTTTTTCAGGAATACTTTTCGTATTGATCTGGATCAGTCCACCCGCAAATTCTGCCGGTTGGTCCGGAGTAGCCGATTTGGTAATGGTTAAGTTTTCCAACATATTCGCAGGAAACATATCAAAGGAGAATGCTTTCCGGTCACTTTCAGAACTAGGAAGTGGGGAACCATTTAAAAATGCTGCATTGTAACGGTCATTCAAACCACGGATAACTGCGAATTTGTTGTCCTGGATACTTGCACCGCTCACCATTTTCAATACGTCACTCGTATTACTTGCTGTTGATCTTTGAATGGATTGACTTGATATGACATCACCAACACTGACTGCATTTTTTTGTTTTAAAGCAACTCCCTGATCTGTGTCAGTGATTCTTTTAGCTGCAATGACAACTTCACCGATCGTGTCTTCGGTCGGAGGAGCCATAATCACATCAATGGATGTAACCTCTCCACTTTTCACCTGGATGCCATTTACAACTTGAGAAGGGAATCCGGGATAAACGATTTTCACCGTGTAAGTCCCTTTTTCCAATTTGTCGAAATTGTAAATACCTTCAATGTCAGAAAGGATCTTTTTACTTTGTTCAACCAATTCTATCTGGGCGGAAGGAAGGCCTTCTCCTGTTTCAGAATCGATTACTTTTCCTTGAATTACTCCGGTGGTTTTGTCTTGTGAGAAGGCAAAACCTGCGATCAATAATGAAACAACGGAAAGAAATAACTTCATAGCTTTAATTTTGCTACAAAGGAACTGCTACAAGATTATTCTAAATTAAGTGTAAAATTATTGGATTGTGAGGCTTGTGTAAATAAATTATTAAGTCAGTTAACATTAAATTAATAGTGACTAAAAGGATTTTGTTCCGACTCAAAAATAGCATTTTATAATCAGATCGTTTTCCATTTCAATGATCGAATTGTCAATTTCAAGATAGAATGCTTTACGCTCCTCCTCATTCCTGGAAATTTCCTCAATGCTTTTATCTGATACATTGGATTCCTTATAGATAATTGAATGATAATTCTTCGTTTGTAAAATGGATTCCATGGATTTTGCTTCCCGATTCTGAATTTTCTCAAACAACAAATCTTTTAAACCAGGATAGTACAACCAGCAAATCTCCTTTGTTTTTCCATTGTTGGATTGGTAAATGGGCGCGATTCCGACAATTCTAAAATCCATAAAGTTGAAATCCTTCCGGAAAAAGTAATCCAATTTGATTCGATAGCCGGAAATATTTTCGTTGGAATGCGGAACACTGTCCAGGTTCTTAATAAGTGTTTTGAATTGATCATCTAAAAAGCAAAGCGGTTTATCCGTTTGAAGGTTTTTTAGGGTTTGGAAGAAATCAAAATCAGGAGAAAGTTCGAACTCTGCGATAGGAATATCTCTGTAAACACGCTTTGCCCAAACAACTGATTTTTCTTCCAACGGGAGCTGGAACAATTTGTCGTATTTGTTTATAGGAATACTTAATGAGTTTGACAGGTGATTATGCGTTTCAATGGTTTTGAATTCGGTATTCGACTGATAATCTATTTTGGCAGCTAAAGTTCCATCTTCGGAATAAAACTCCCAATTTCCTACTCGTTGATTTTGTTCCAATCGCCCGATTGCTTTTTTATTCCCATTTGAATAGGATGAAACATAGTTTCCCGTATAAAGACCGGTATCGTAAATATTTTGAGAGAAAGCAACTGCTGGAGCAAGTAGCACTGAGAGTGCAAGTGATTGTAGGATTGATTTTTTCATGAGATAATAATGGGGGAATTTGGTTTGGTTACATTAATAAATTTCTTGGAGAATGAATTCTTGATTATTGAACAAGATCCGGTCCTTTTTCTTTTTATGAAGCATCAATTGTCCAAGTGGTGCTCCCAAACCGATCCCTACAATAGTTTTTCCCTCATACGAACTGTTTCCGATCGGGATTCCCAATAAGAACATTCCTTTGTTTGTTTCAACAAGTGCTCCCAATTGCGCGTGAGACATTTTTTCAATCGATTGATTTTCGATCAGGCTTTTGATACGCTGTTGTTCGCTCAACTGTGTACTCAATTTTCCGAGTTCTTGTTGTGCCATCTCGCGCGAAGTCTCAAACTTATCTCCGGCGGAGCTCTTGCTGTCTTCTGCAATGTCTTTTTGTAAATCGGCAATGTCCGACTGCAATCTTGCAATCTTTTCAGAAAGCGAATGCGAGAGGTGTTCAAAGAATGCTTGTTTGTTCATGTTTTTTGAGACTAGAAGACTGATTAGAGACAAGACAAAAGACTTGATATAAGAAAGCTAAAACAGACTCAATCCTTTTATCAGATTTCCAGAACCAAAAGGATGAATTAATCTGAGCGGAGGATTTAGTCTAAAGTCTTATGTCTCTAGTCTTTCAGTCTTATTCATAGGTAATAAAATGTTTGTTGAACAACTCTATCAGTTGATTTTTCACACTTTCTTTCGAAAATTGCATCCCGAAAGAACGCAAGAACTCTGCATCAAATTGAATTTTTCCATTCATCATGTCCAAAATGGCATGTTTCAGGTCAGCGATATTGTTGTGTTCGATTTTAATCCCAAGTGCATCAGTCATATTTGCAGCAATACCGACAGCCGTTGAAATGACAGGTGTGCCGGTTAACCAGGCTTCTGCAATGACAATACTGAATGTTTCATACTCCGAAGTCAAAATAAGGGCATCATGCTCTTTTATAAGTCGACTGATTTCTTCCCATTCGCAAGGTCCGATAAATGTGATCGCGTCACTGCAGCTATTGAGTTTTGCCCATCGTTCCCATTCATCCGTATTCTGGTCTGAAACAATTGTCAAACTGATCTTTTTCCCGGATTCCAGATACGCATTTAAAAAACCATCAAACAGAAAGCTTGGGTTCTTGGTGTTCTTGTCCAATGTTGAAATATGGATGAACTTGTTTCGCTGTGTTGGATTTGTATCCCTCAAAGAGAAGATGTCTTCATCCACAAAGTTGGGAATCACCTGGATCTTTGTAGTAGGGAAGAGCGGTTTCATATCTGTTCGAAGCACATTCGAGACAGCTACAATTTCACTGGTATGCCTGCTTCCACGCTTGATCACTTGCTGATAAAGGGAAATAAAATTTTTCCGTAATTTTTTTCGGTAGTATGATCCGTGCTCCATTACAATCAACGGAACGTGAAAATAACGCTGAACGCGCGCAAATTGCATTGCTCTTGGAAGGAATACATGCGCAAAGATCAAATCGATGTGGTCCAGCATCACTAGTCCTTTCCTTAATGCTTTGCGTTGTAGCCACCAATGAATGAACCTGTTTTTGGAAATGTGATGATAGATACGAATGATGCGCAGGTTATCCAGTTGCTGGTCATCAACCTCAATGGAGCTACAATTCTTGTCTCCCATTGTATGGAGAACAGTAACTTCATAGGTATCTGAGAGCAAATGCGCAAAACGCTCAACAAAATTTCCGGCATACGGATCTACGCGTGTCGGAAACCACGAACTCATGATAAGAATATGTCTTTTCGTATGGGACATAGGCTAAATTTAGTGGATTTTTCCACTAATTGCGCATGACCCTCAAAGTTTTTGTATTGTTTTCTTTACAGATTGTGAGGAAATAAACGCCGGATTGAAGGCCTTTTAATGAGATTTGATTTCCAATTTGTTGAAATGGAACAGATTGACCTTGTTGGTTTCGAAGTTCAAAAACTTCATTCCCTTTTAAATTAGAAACAGAAATGATCTCATTTGTCGGATTTGGTGAAATTTGAATGGTTTCAAGAGATTGGTCGTCCACACCGGCAACGCAATTCAACCGGTTCATGTATTGCCAAATCGTATCGTTGTATTGAGTTCCAACCAAACTGTTTCCCATGGTGCTCCCCATTCTCACCAAGACCAGTCCTTCAGAAGGTACTACATTGATAATTTGCCCGTTTTTTCCTTCTGCAGCATACATATCAGCCGGGGCATTCGGACATAATTCTCCGGGAAAGACAAACTGGGATTGCGGAATCATAAAAGAAGATTTTCCGTTCAACCAGGTCAGGTATCCATACGAGTTATTCAGGGTTTGACTGCTGTTTCGCATTTCATTGAGGTAAGCGAGGTCCGGAAGAATAGCAGTTCCATTCCAATATCCATCCTGAGAAAGTAATAATCCGAAACGTGCCATGCCTCGTGGTCTCGATGCATAAACATTGTTATATCCGGATTGGATATACAAGCCGACCATTCCAATCTTAGTTGCAATTTTTTGATTGACCCAAGCATTCAAAGTCATTCCTGTTGCCGATTCAATCACTGTGTCAAGTAGGGTGTAAGGACCATTGTGATAAGCCCAACGGGTTCCCGGATCTGCTTTGTAAATCAGACACGCCGGATCTGTGCAGTGGAAATCGGGAACTCCATCATCCAAACCTGTCGTCATGCTTAATTGGTTCTTGATAGTGATCGCTCCTTCTTGTGCCAAAGTCAAGCTGGTCCAACCTGTTCCGATATAATCACTTGTTGCATCATTAATGTCCAGAAAACCCTCGTTTTGTGCAATACCAACTGCATAAGCAGTCAGTGTTTTTCCTGCAGAGTTCCAAACATAAAAACTATCAACAGTGAAAATTCCGAAGTATTTCTCCAAAACAATCTTACCGTCTTTTAATACAATAAATGCTTTTGAATCAGATCCTTCCAGCCAGTCATACATTTTATCGATTGAATCCTGGCACCATCCTAAAGTTACCGGATCGGTTGTTGACCAGGTTGTTCCCGCGAGAGGAGGGAAGTAAGTTTGAGCTTTAAGACTTGAAAAACCAAGTAGAAAAGTTAGTAGGAGTAAAGAGTGTTTCATAACAATTCAAAATTCAAAATGAAAAATTCAAAAGGAAGAATTTCTTGTAAGATAACACTTTTTCAATTTGGTTTAAACCAGGACTTTTTCGTAGATCGCTTCCAATTGTTTGATTGCGAAATCGATTTCTTCTTTTGTGGTATATCTTGAAAATGAGAAGCGTGCATTTGGTCTTGAATTATCTGCCTGGATTCCTTCCAGTACGTGAGATCCTTTCGTAGCACCCGATGAGCACGCGGAACCTCCGGAACAAGCAACACCTTGTAAATCCAAGGTGAATAAAAGCATTCCTGATTTTTCCGTAGGAGGCAAACAAACATTCAACACGGTATACAAGCTTTTCTCAGGAGCAGTTTCACCGTGGAAGGTAACGTCAGTTAAGGTTTCTTTCAAACGCTCAATCATATAGGTTTTTAAGCCTTGGACATGTCTTTGATGTTCTTCCAGGTCAGCATAAGCCAACTCAACTGCCTTTGCCAATCCGACAATTCCGTAAACGTTTTCTGTTCCTCCACGCAAACCTCTTTCTTGTGCACCACCGTGAATCAGGATATCCGTTTTGATTCGCTTGTTGGCATACAAAAAACCAATTCCTTTCGGTCCGTGAAATTTATGGGCTGCACAGGTAATGAAGTCGATTCCTAATTGTTCCAGGTCAAAGGCATAGTGTCCCATGGTCTGAACCGTATCCGTATGAAAATAAGCGTTGTATTTTTTGCACAGTGCGCTCACTTTTTCGATTGGTGTCAAAGTACCGATCTCATTGTTGGCATGCATTAGGGAAACCAAAGTCGGTTTTTCATCTTTCAAATAAGATTCCAACTCATTCAGATCGATGTTTCCTTTCGAGTCAACCGATAACCAAACCGCTTCGATGTGTTCTCTTTCCGCTAAGTGCTCGATGGTATGACAAACAGCATGATGCTCAATAGTGGTGGAAATAATGCGTTTTACGCCTAACTGGTAAACAGCGGTATTCAATGCGATATTGTCCGCTTCTGTTCCTCCGGATGTGAAAATCAATTCATTGGGAGAACAGTGCAGTTGTTTGGCAATGGAGCGTCGGGAAGTTTCAATCAATGCTTTGGTCTGTCGACCGTAGAAATGCGTAGAAGAAGGATTTCCAAATTCATTTTGTAAAACAGGAATCATAGCTTCGGCAACTTCTTTCGCAAGAGGTGTAGTTGCAGCATTGTCTAAATATACTCGCATCGACTTTTTTTATTGCAAATTTAATAGTTTCAAAGGAAATGAAGGTGTTAATCTTTTCCGAGAAGAAATCGAAATGTTTCTTTTCCTTGGGGAGCTAAAAGCAGGTTGGACATCAGGAAATGGGTGCGTTCCAATCTTTTTTCTGTTGATTTGGCTGTAGATATATGATTCAGGATGTACCTTTTCATTCCCGGAGTGAGCGCATCAAAACGGTCTTTCGACTCGGGGACCTGAACCCAATATTCACGGATTTCCTCCGGAAGCGGGACACCGAATTCGGAGTCGTCTTTTTGCAGTTGGACGATTACGGCGTCGCCCAAAGTCTTTCCGATCTTTTTCAGACGGTCTTTTTGGACTGTAATCAAGCCACTTCCTTCACCCAAAGCCAATATTCCTGCTTGCCACTGAACTTTGTTGTCCAATGTGATCAGCAGGCGCTGGTTGAAATCTCCTTTTTCTTTTCTGCCCGGGAGTTGAGCCAAAATGTCTGGGGTAATTTCTACAAACCAGTACTTTAAATAGTCGAGTGCTTTGACATCCGTTTCAAATTCAATCATGGGGTATTCTTGGAATGATAAAGATAGGAAATTGCTTATAATTCACTTTCTTATTTTCTCCCACGGACGGGCACGGACGGGCACGGAGGTTCACGGAGGTTGAGTTGTTATAGAATGAAACACAGAACAACAAGAAATAATCACTTAACGAAAGCACTTGATAAGGTAAATACTTCCGTGTTCATCCGTGTTCCTCTGTGGGAAATAAAAAAGCCCTGATCAGCTGCGACTAACCAGGGTCTTTTGGTTCATTATTCAACCGTGAATCCTATCTTTTGTGCGGTAGCAACTAAGGATTCAATGATTGCTGATCCAAGATCTTTTTTTGCATCTGATTCATTGATTTTTTTCATTTCCTCAGCGATGTATTCTTCGCGTTTTTTGGAAAGCTCCCCAATCTGATTTTGATACTTGGTTCGTTCCATTTTTTTATGCTCAATGTATTTTGTCTGTTCCTCTTTTGTCTTTCCTTTCAACTCTGCCGGTAAATCTGTCTCGCGAATACTGTCCAGATTCACATTTCCTTGCTCGATTCCATCTACCAGATCCCAACTTCCATTTTTGTAGTTTGATTTGGATTTCGCTTCAGCTCTTTCACTCATTACTGCATAACCTTTCGAGCTGGCATTCTGATCTTCAGTTGCTTGTTTACTTGCGCGGTAAGTACCATCTCTTCCATAACCAACATAGGTTTTGTTCAAAGAGTCATTGACAGAGATGATTTCTTTGTCATAAGGTGTATCGATGTGTTTTATCGCATCGTTGGATTCAATATTGAAGTAGGAACCTTGAGTTTGTTGAGCCCCGTCGTACCAGAATTCCTTTACTCCCTGATCGTATGCTCCGCAATAGATGGTATTTACAATAATGTCTTTGCTTGCTGCAATTTTCAAAATTTTCTTGTAGTCGATCGGTCCTTGGTTGAAAGGCTCATTTCCTGCAATGTAGACCAAGCGAAGATCAGTTGGTTTTGCCGACCATTTCAAATCGTTGATGGAAGATTCTATTACTGCTGCGCAATATTCTGTTCCACCATTGGTTTTAAGTGAGAAAAGTTGTCCGGAAATGGAATCCAGATCTGCTATCAGATCGGTGCGTTTTCGGATCCAATTGGGAGTTTTGATCTCATCGTTCCCATAATCGTAAAGCGCGATTTCCAATTGGGGAGCTTTTCCCTTGTCCGACATTTTGGATGCAATGTTTACAATTTTCCAGATAGTGGATTTGGCTTGTTCGATCAAACCATCCATACTTCCTGAAGTATCGAACAGGATAGCGATTTGAATTTTACGCGATTCATCACTCGGATGAACAGGTTGAGCTTGAGCGAAATGAATTCCGGCTACTAAGCTTACAAGGGTAACAATGATTGATTTCATACGTTGGCGTTTTGAAGGAATACAACCAAGTATTCTTTTGGTTCAAAACGGGTATGAGAATCAGTTAAGGTTCCATATTTTTTCGCTGAGAGCGCAGTTCCGTAAGTAAGGGTTCCAATTCAATCAGGTTTTTACCAAATTCAATCGTGACACGTTTTGTTCCATTGGTGGTTTTGATCTCAATGTACTCCGATCCACCATCTGCACAATCCGGACAACCGTAACTTTCCTGGAGACTCTTGAACTTTTCCCAATCGATTTTATCTGTGATTTTCTTCCAGCTTGAATCATTCTTGAAATTTTCCACTTTGACCGGATTTTTTGCCGAATCGACACTGGATTCAATATATTCGATTTGATTTTCCATGAAAACAGCTTCCTTTCTGCAATAACCTCTGCAGTGACCGAAGTTCGTTCCGTGAAGCACGCTGATGATTTCCTCATTGACGGCAACGGGTTTTGGAGTATTGCAAGCAGTGAAAACTGCAAAAAGCGAAACGAGGACAATCAAAATTTTCATAATAATTTAATTTTTAGTGAAGGTAGGAAGAAATTTGGTGTGAGTTTATTTAAAAGTGGTACGATAATACTTGAATTCCTTGATCCATTGCCCGGACGATTCATCATACATCTCCCTGTATCCTTTTACATAAAAACAACGGTCCGATTTCCAGATGATCTGTTCGACGGCAAATTGGTTGGAATAATAGCTCGAATGCGGTATTAAGTATTTTTCGGGTTTTGTCTTACTGTTTATTTTCAGGACATCGATTTGGGAATTTTGATGTTCGTAGACCTCGTTGTAATAATATACAAGGTATTTATTGTTGGGAGAAGGAATAGGTGTTTCCACACTTCCGTCCCCAATGGAAGAAATGAAGTACTGATAATCTGTCACACTGTCCAATAAGAACAATTCGCCAAAGCCCATGTGCTCAGCGGTTGAATTTTCCGTTAGAACGAATAGTTTCAATGCGGGATAAACTCCTTTTAATTCAGTTCCACACCAATTTTTCGGTTCTCCGTAATCTTTGTATTTCCTGAACGTGTGTTTTCGGATGGCCGTTTCGATGTAAAACTCATTTCCTTTTTGTTCCGGCTTGATTTTTCGGAGGAATTTTGTTGCTTTCAGCTTGTTGAACTCACTTTCCGAAATAGAGTCGAATACTAATTTTGGAGATTCCTCATCAGAATCTACGTCGATGGTTTTTCCAGGTGGTTTGATGGAATCGGAATGTGCTTCAATAAGCTCTTTTTTGGGAGTCGGATCGATCTTCTGCTTTTTTGTTTCGTTTCTGCATGATACCAGAATAGCAATTGAAAGTAAGATGAAAAAAGGTAACTTCATATTTAAGCCAGTTTTATTTATTCCGTCGATTCCACCAACGTTTTTTTGCTGGAATTATTTCAGGTTTTTCAGTCTTTTCGAGTATTTCGGTTATCCTGCGTTCGGCTTCTCTCCTGCTTATCCCGTTGTAATAATCAGTTACAAATGGATGGTCAAAGTCTTTGTTCGGAATAATTTCCGGTCGATCGTTCCCGGTTCTTGTGAAAACAGTAGTTGGAACAGATTCAAAGAAATCATAATCAGGTAAATTGCTGCTCAACCAACCAAAATAACTCGTTTCATGATTTTCATTATTAAAGTTGTCCAAGTAATCCTTAAAACTCTTTTCACTTAAAGAAACCCAAAGCCCATACTCGAGATCTTCGCAGTGATCGATTACTTTTTGAGTTAATGTGCAGCGAATAAATCGATCTGTTTGGTCCGGATAAGTGATTACACAAAAATCACTGTCAATTTCTGCTATAACTTCTTTTTCAGATTGAGATAGGGAATTATAATTCGAGGGAGAATCATAAGCTAATGCTGGCCAAGATTCATGCTCTTTACCGCAAGAACTACAAGTGTATTTGATAATTTCTGACATTAGTTCGATCTTTAGTGAATTACTTATTTCGCTCCAAATAGGCAAAAAATGCTTTAAAGGATTTGGAAAAGTAGAAATGGTAGGCACCAAAAGAATAAATAAGTATCATGACGATGAAAGGGATTTTTGCAATAAGTGGGACCGGTAAAAATAACGCAACGAACGCTCCGATGGTTGCCAGAACAAACAAGACGATCAGTGTTATTCTCGCCCAGTTTTTTCCCTGGAATAAAAAATAGAAAAGCATGAGCGTAAGTACAAACCGGATAATTTGCTGGAAGAATTTTTTCGGATCTACCGAATCTGAAGGAATGTGGTAGAATGTAATGGTCAGTATGGAAATGAGTAATACGCTCAGAAATAGAGCAATGGTCCCGTTTCTGCCTTTGGTTTCTAATGGATTCATACTGGATTCGATTGACTGATTTTTTGAGGTTAAAAATACGCTTTTATTCTGCTTAACACCCGACACTGGTGTGCGAACCAACGGATTTGACAACTTGTCCTTTCTCTGCCGGTCTTGATAAATAAAGGGTTGGAGCAGTAGCATTGTAGTGGTTTGAATTGTCAAGAAGAATATCTGCAATTCCGTCCCCATCCAGATCTCCTGCAAAAATCAAATACACCATCGCTTCATCAAACATCTTTTGACTTGTAAGGAGTGTTTTACAAGGTTTTCCATTGATTTTTGCTGTCAGGTAAAGCTTGTAATCGGAAACCACGTACCAATCACTTTCAACCGATTCTTTCTTTTTAGTTCCGGTTGCTGATAACGAATAGTCAATTCCCATATAGTTGAATGAAACTCTTTCACCTGGATAAATGTAGTTTTTTGTGATCGGAATGCTTCTTATTTTTCGGTTTTTCAAATAGGGAAGGGCTTGTATTAAAATGACAGTGGTGTCTTTTTCGGAGGTTGATATTTCCCAGCCGGTTTGAACAGATTCGTCTTCATCCAAAACGGGATCATAAACGTGGTTGATTTTCAGTTTTGTTTCTTTGAGGTAATATCCGGTCGGACCATTAAACAACCCGATCCATTTCATATTGCCTGCATTGTCCCATACTTCATCACTATGGAATGTACCGGTGGTTAAAATGTTTATTGGAAAGGCCGTGTGATCTTCGTGGATGGAATCTTTATGTTCGGAATTTACTTGAAGCGTATCTGAAATTTTGCCGAATTCGGGGCTTTTCTCTTTTGGAACAGGGTTATTGCAGCCTGAAAGCCCGAAAATCAGTAATGTAACTAAGAAGATATATTGTTTTGATAGAATCATAATTTTTCATTTTTGAATTTTTCATTCATCATTTTGAATTACTTGCTTCAGCAAGTGCACCGTCCCGTTCCAATAAAACTCCAAATGCTTGTAGATGACTTCCGTTGGGAAATTGGCAACTTCCACGGTCAATTCCGTTTTTCCGTCTTTCGGCACCAAAGTAAAGGTAATCATTGTATGATTCTCGGGCGTATCGTCCAAATTCGAAAGTGAACTCAAATACGAATATTGAAAAATGATTTCCGGTTCGAATTGCAGGATTGTTCCTTTGTTCTCAAATTGCTGGTGATGAAAGCCTTTGACGACAAACGGATTTCCCACTTTCCAATCCGTGATGACTTCGATCTTCATTTCCGGATCACCCATCCATTGCTTCATCAGATCGGGATTTGTCAGGTATTGCCAGACACTTACCGGATCAGAATGAATTAAAATCGTTTTTTGAATGTGTTGGATCATTACTTCATAAAGTTAATTGCTATCGGCAAAAAAACAGAGAATTTGGATCGAAATAGAAGTTTTTTGCCGGTACCGGCAAAATAATCCAAAATAGCAGGTGTGAACCGCAACTTTTTTTGCCGATAGACTTTTCCTTTTTTAACTTCTAACTTCTAACTTCTAACTTCTAACTTCTAACTTCTAACTTCTAACTTCTAACTTTTAACTTTTAACTTTTAACTTTTAACTTTTAACTTCTCACTTTTAACTTCTCTTAATTCGTAATTTTGCACCATGTTCGTAGAATCCCTCTCATTAGTCAATTTTCGCAATCACAGTGAAGCTGAATTCCAGTTTGAAAGTGGTGTGAATTGCATTGTCGGGAAGAACGGATCGGGGAAAACGAATGTGTTGGATGCTGTTCATTACCTGAGCATGTGCCGATCATACCTGAATCCTACGGACAAACAGAATATCCGCTTCAACGAACAGTTTTTTGTGATCCAGGGATGCTGGATAAAGGACGAACAACCTTTCAACCTGTATTGTGGCGTAAAAGCCGGTTCCAAGAAAGTGTTCAAGAAGAATAAAAAGGAATACGACCGCCTGGCTGATCACATCGGTCATTTCCCGGTCGTGATGATTTCTCCTTACGATACCGATCTGATTTCCGAAGGAAGTGAAGTGCGCAGAAGATGGATGGATGGGATTATTTCTCAATTCGACCACGAATACCTGAACGATTTGCAGCGCTACAATAAAGTCCTGGACCAACGGAATGCCTTGTTGAAACTGCAATTTGAGAACGGTTTTTTTGAGCGTGAATCCATTGAGATCTGGGACGAACAGTTGATTCGTTACGGAACTGCGATCCACAACAAGCGTGTTTCATTCATCGAAGCCTTTATTCCGCTGTTTCAGCATTACTACAAATGGATTTCACAGGAACAGGAATCTGTTTCCCTGAATTACGAATCGAGATTGTCTGAAACAGACTTTCGGGAGTTGATCCAACAGGCTTATCCAAAAGATATGCGGGTTCATTATACTTCGGTTGGAATTCACAAAGACGATATCACCTTTTTGTTGGAAGGCTTACCAATTAAGCGCTTTGGTTCACAAGGCCAGCAAAAAAGTTTTCTGATTGCTTTGCGTTTGGCCCAATTTGATTGGTTGAAAGAACGCCTGAAACAAACTCCGATTCTATTGTTGGATGATATCTTCGATAAATTGGATAACTTGCGGGTAGCACAATTAATGGAATTGGTTTCTAAAAATACATTCGGACAAGTGTTGGTAACGGATACGGACGAAAATCGTGTTTCCGCTATTTTTGAAACGATTCAAGTGAAACCAAAACTAATCATTTTTAATTCTGAATTGGTATGAGTGAATGGGACGAACGTAAAAGATCCGGAAATGCACAACCAATGAAAGAATTGGTGGATAAACTCATGAGTGCCTACCAATTGCAGGGAAAACTGACCGAAATGGAAGTTTTGAGTAAATGGGAGGAAATGATGGGGAAGGCGGTTTCCACGCGGACAACCAATATCCAGATCCGATCGGGAGTTTTGATCGTTGCATTGAATTCTTCCGTTATGCGCGACGAATTACTGCATGGAAAGCAAATCATCATCGAACGCGTCAATCAAACTGCAGGGAAGAAGATCATCCACGATGTTTGGTTCGAATAATTCCGAATTTAATTTTGATATCATGTAGGGGCGAAAAATTTTTCGCCCCTACATGATTATATTGGTTCCAATCATTCGTAATTAGGCATTCGTAATTCGGAATTAACTAAATTTGTTAGATAAAATAAAAGCCCATGTCTGTGCATAAAAATGTAAAGCGCGTCACAACGAACGTTTTACAAGAAATGAAAAATTCCGGAGCGAAAATCTCCATGCTTACCGGGTATGATTTTTCCATGGCCAGGATCATCGATTCTGCCGGAATTGATATCATCTTGGTAGGTGATTCCGCTTCAAATGTCATGGCCGGACATGAAACGACACTTCCGATTACCCTGGACCAGATGATCTATCATGCAGGTTCTGTGGTTCGTGGAGTCGAAAGAGCTTTGGTCGTGGTTGATATGCCTTTCGGTTCCTATCAGGGAAATTCCAAGGAAGCTTTGTCAAATGCGATCCGGATTATGAAAGAATCAGGTGGACACGCGGTAAAACTGGAAGGTGGAATTGAGATCATCGAGTCCATTAAACGCATTCTGACAGCTGGAATTCCGGTGATGGGACATTTAGGTTTGACTCCACAATCCATCTATAAATTCGGAACCTATGTGGTTCGGGCAAAAGAAGAAGGGGAAGCACAACGCCTGATCGAAGATGCGAAAGCATTGGAAGAAGCCGGGTGTTTTGCGATTGTTCTGGAAAAAATTCCGGCATCTTTGGCTGAAACGGTTGCCAAATCGGTTTCCATTCCGATTATCGGGATCGGGGCTGGAAATGGGGTAGACGGCCAGGTTTTGGTTGTTCACGATATGCTGGGAATCAACAACGAATTTTCGCCACGATTCCTGCGTAAATACGCCAACTTATACGATGTCATGCTGGATGCGGTGAAGAACTACATCGAGGACGTCCGAAGTGGCGATTTCCCGAACCAAAACGAACAATACTGATACATGGAGCAAATCCGTCCGGAAGATGTTCTGTATGAAGACAACCACCTGATCGTGGTGAACAAGCACGCAGGGGAAAATGTGCAAGGAGATATTTCGGGTGATTTTCCACTGGTAGAAAAAGTACGCGAATACATTCGACATAAATTTGAAAAGCCCGGAAATGTCTTTTGCGGCTTGATCCATCGTTTGGACCGACCTGTTTCCGGCGGAATTGCATTTGCACGGACCAGCAAGGCATTGACGCGGATGAACAAACTGTTCGCAGAAAAACATCCCCGGAAAATTTATTGGGCTGTTGTAGAAAAAGCACCGAAAGAAAAATCGGGAGCTCTGCTCCATCACCTGGTGCGTAACGAAAAGCAAAATAAAACTTACACCTATAACGAAGCGCGAAAAGATTCCAAGGAAGCACGATTGAAATACCGCGTTTTATTGAGTTCCGATAATTATACCTTATTGGAAGTTGAGTTGGAAACGGGCAGGCACCATCAGATCCGTGCCCAGCTGGCCGCAATCGGCTGCATCATAAAAGGCGATTTGAAATACGGTGCTAAGCGCTCAAATCCGGATGGTTCTATATATTTGCATTCCAGGGAATTGGAGTTTGAACATCCAACATCGAAAGAAACAGTAAAAGTAATAGCGCCGGTGCCAAAGGACAACTTGTGGCAATGGTTTGAAACGGAGATTAAAAAGTCAAAAAAATGAAATTAGTTCCAATCTTTCTACTCTTCACATCTTTCATTTTTGCTCAAACAAAATCGTATTATTATCCGGTGGAAACTTCTTTGGGAGACCATCATATTACGGCAATCGAACAAGATGCTTTTGGCCGGCTAATTATCGGGACAGATAAAGGGGTTTTCAGCTTCAATGGGTTTCAATCCAAGCAAATCGCTTCATCGAAACTCTATTCGAAAGACATCATTCAACTTCTGAAATTGAAGAATAAATTCTTCGGACTAAACAAAACCGGGCAATTATTTGAGATCAGGAATGATGAGGTTGTCCTGATTACCTTGTCTGAAATCAAGAATCCCATTTTCAGGTTGGAAAAGACCGGGGAAGGAAACCTGAGGATTCTTTGTTCGGACGCGGTTTACCAATTCAAAATCAACCCTTTTTCATTCCTATCCAAAACGGCAATTCCATTTTATGAAAAAGGAAGATCGGAATTGATCGACTACTGTGAAAATGATAAGGGGCGTTTTGCCTTGCTTTCCAGTAATGAATTGGTGGATATAAACGACCAGGCTTCCCGCACATTGCCCGGAATGACAGGTCGTTGGTTGATGGGACAGAAAAACAACCTGATTATTTTTCCTACAAAACCGAATTCGAATATTTCACTTCAATACTCCAATAAACGATTTAAGAACCTGAATAAACTGATTGGAGCATTCAATCATTCGATCCAGAAAGTGGTTCGGATCGATGAGAAAATGTACCTGCTTTCCGAAACGGGAATGATCGTTTTGAAAGTAGGGGACATGCGCGTGAAATCGATTATTGTTGGGCTTCACGTGACGGCCGTTTTCCAGGACAGGAATCACAACATCTGGCTCGGTACCAAATCGAAAGGACTGTATTGTATGCCGGGAGGAACGTATAAATTATTGAATTCGACAGAGTTCAGTTTCCTGGACTTATACCGAAATAGAATCATGGCCAGAAGCAATTCAGGTGAAATCATGATTTTGAACAAGTTTGGAAATAAAGTACGGAATACAGTTCAGAAAGATCAATTGAAACCGGATGTCAAACAAACTAAAATCCAAATGCCATTGATATTGGCAGATGAGTT
>Ga0247691_1000139_pt1 | contig 16953 bp, 15 predicted proteins | sample CNK32_metaG_FD_182721 | JGI IMG/M metagenome (GOLD analysis project Ga0247691, IMG submission 182721) | Soil microbial communities from Purdue University Martell Research Forest, Indiana, United States - CNK32 | ecosystem: Environmental > Terrestrial > Soil > Temperate forest > Bulk soil...
ACCGGCACCACAACACAACCCGTTTGTCTTGCAACGTTTCATTTCCACCAATTCCGCATCCAATTTTTCAATCAATTCTCTCGGAGCTTCATAGATATCGTTTCCTCTTCCTAAATAACACGGGTCATGGAAGGTGATTTTCTTTCCTTTGAATACACCTCCTTCTTTCAACTTCAATTTTCCGGAGTTTATTAATTCCTGGATCAATTGTGTGTGGTGAATAACCTCATATTTTCCACCCAATTCCGGGTATTCATTTTTTAGGGTATTGAAACAATGCGGACAAGCGGTAACGATCTTCTTTACTTCATATCCGTCCAAAACCTGGATATTCATCATGGCCTGCATCTGGAAAGTGAATTCATTTCCTGCGCGTTTTGCCGGATCTCCGGTACATGATTCTTCAGCACCCAAAACGGCGAAGTTCACCTTGCATTCATTCAAGATTCGAACCAATGCCTTGGTAATCTTTTTAGCTCTATCATCAAAACTACCAGAACAACCAACCCAAAAAAGGATATCCGGGGTTTGTCCCTGTGCCATCATTTCGGCCATTGTTGGTACATGTAACGTGCTCATAATCTTATTCTGTTATTGTGCCTTTCCACCGTGGCGGACTCGGCCACCTTAAAGGTTCAAAGGTTCAAAAAGTTCAAATTTACTTCTAAAGGATTAATCCTCATGAATCCAATTCCCTCTGTCTGCCGGAGAAAATTGCCATGGAGCTCCATTGTTTTCGATATTCGTCAGCATTCCTGTCAACTCATTCGGCATTTTGGATTCTTCCATTACCAGGTATCTTCTCAGGTCGACAATAATCGCCAATGGGTCAATGTTTACCGGGCATGCTTCAACACAAGCGTTGCAGGAAGTACAAGCCCAAACTTCTTCCTCCGTAATGTAATCAAACAGTAAGGATTTTCCGTCTTCGTAGTCTTTTCCGTTCTTGCGCTTTCCGTCGGCATATTCCACCATACGGTCACGTGTGTCCATCATGATCTTACGCGGAGATAATTTCTTTCCGGTAATATTTGCCGGACAGGATGCCGTACAACGTCCACACTCGGTACACGTATATGAATCCATCAGATTCTTCCAGGTCAGATCGGGAACATCTTTCGCTCCAAAACGCTGAGGAGTTCCTTCAGCAGCAATAGGTGCAGCATAAGGATCAGCAGTCGGATCCAACATCAGCTTCACCTCATTGGTAACTGCTTCCATATTGGTGAACTTTCCTTTTTTCTCCAGGTTGGAATACCAGGTATTGGGAAATGCCAATAAGATGTGGAAATGCTTTGAATACGGTAAATAATTCAGGAAAGCCAAAACCATGAACCAGTGTCCCCACCATCCTACTCGCTCCATAATATGCAATGTTTCCACACTGAATCCGCCAAAGATATGCGGACCAACCCAAGAAGAAATGGCAAAACCGAAAGAACCGGCTTCATGTGATGCATGCGACGCTCCTTTCAAATACAAAGCCTCATCAGCCCCATTCATGGTAAAGATGCAGAATACCAAAATAAGTTCCATGCAAAGGATCAGGTTCGCATCAAATGTTGGAAACCCTTTCATTTCAGGTTTTTGAAAACGAGCCAGTTTCAGGATATTTCTTCGGGACAAGAATGCAATAGTTGCAATCAATGCCGCAACGGAAAGAATTTCAATGATGGAAACAGCCAGCGTGTACAAACCTCCCAAAGAAGACATGAACACACGATGAGAACCGGTAATTCCGTCGTAAATAATCTCAATCAATTCAACCTGTGTAATGACAAAAGCAACGTAGATCCCCAAATGCAAAATTGCAGGAATTGGCCTCTTGAACATTTTCTTCTGACCAAGAGCAACCAAAGCCATTGTAGCCCAACGCTCACCCGGTTTGTCTTTTCGGTTCACATCTCTCCCAAGAAGAATATTTGAACGGATCTTTAGCATGTTCACTCCGAACCATCCAAATCCGCCGATCAGCAGTACACTAAAAATAATTGCAGCAATCATAAACTGTTTTTATTAATTCGGGATAGAATCTAACAAGTTACGTAATTTTTTCTCATCACCTGTGGTAATCGGAACTCCTTTTGTTTTAGCTCCAAATACAGAGAAGTGAATATATCTTTCCGGATGTTTCTCCAGGTCCTGAACCAAATTCTGAAGGCTCTTATTAGTTTCAACCAATTCGTTATACAATTTCTCGTCTTTCAGTAATTTACCGAGCGTTCCCTGCCCCGCTTCAATAGATGAAACAGCAGCATTTAATTTCTCGATCGTTGCATTGGCATTCGTGATCACTTTCTTGAAATCAGCCGAAACCAAATCCTCCGAAACCTTCTCAAAGTTCCCTAATAACTTGGTTACTTTCTCATTTGAAGCTTTCAAATTGCCTGTGATCGATTCCACGTTGTTCATAATGCGACTCAATTTCACTTTTTCAGTAGCAACCAAACCTTCCACATCATTTGCAATATTTCCAAACTTCTTAAAGGTGAATTTCAATTCCACCAGGGATTCCCGGATTTCAGAAGTAGCAGTCGTATCCCAGAAACCTTTTAATGAGGTAATGGTCTTATCCACATTGACAACCAATGCGGAAACCTTTTGCAATACCGGATTTGCGTAAGACTTCAATTGTCCGAACATATCCAGTTGCACACGACCGTGAATAGCGTCTTTCTCCGTATAATATCCCTGAGAAAGATCGTCACCCATGAACAACAACAATCCTTTATTCAACAAATCCACAGAACCTGTTTCCAGTATGGAAGACTTCGGGATTTTCAAGTTATCGTCATTGATGGTAAATTTCATACGTACTTTGGAAGTGGAATCTCCTCCGGGGTTGTAATCCACGGAAATAACTTTCCCAACAATCACACCATTTACATATACGGAAGTTGACGCACTAACTCCACCGGCATTGGGGAAATAAGCCGTATACTGAGCGTCTCCTCCAAAAAATGAATAGCCTTTCAAAAAATTAATACCCGTTACAAGCAAACCAATAGCGACAATGGCTATCAGACCTGCTTTAATTTCTTTTTTGATTTTCAAAACTTTTATTTTTCTGCTAATTTAATAGCTTTTTCCAAACTAATACGCTCTCCATTTTGAAAAGCAACAACAAAAGCATTCGGAAATTCCTTTTGCCTTAGTTCGTTTTTATAGGTATTCGCAGCATTAAAGTCCCCCACGAATTCTCCAATAGTATACTTATACAGCCTATCCTGCTGGTATTCAAACACCTCGTGTTTTTTAAAGCGACTTGAATTTGCAGCAATTTTTGATTCGGAGGTTTCGATTTGAACTCTGAAAACAACCTTATCTTTCAACTCCTTTTTTTCAACCGGTGGATTATCGGTCACTTCCTGGTTTCCTCTTGTTTTGTAGTCCACACCTTCCAGCTCTGCCTTGTATTTTTCAAAGGCTATGAACATAGCACCTGCCATTTTTTTCTGTCCGGAAGTATCTGACAAAAATTTCTCTTCATCCCGATTCGTCAGGAAGCCGGTTTCTATCAGCACACTTGGCATCGTCGTTTTATATAGCACCAGGAATCCCGCTTGCTTCACTCCACGGTCAAAACGACCGATCGACTTGAACTCATTCTGTAGTTTATCTGCAAAAAGGATCGACTGGTCCAAAAAGACCGATAATTGCAATTGCCGGGCAATGATCGCATCCGGAGACAGATCAAAGTCCTTGTATTTTTCTCCCTTATCCGCTTCCAGGTAAATCGTACTGTTTTCCCGATCTGCAATTTTTGCCTGTGCATCCGTCTTGTGAAGCCCGAGTACATAGGTTTCCGTTCCATAAGCTGTTGCCGAAGCTGAATTCGCATGAATACAGATGAAAAGGTCTGCGTTTGCCTTGTTGGCAATTTTAGCACGGTCATCCAATTCCACAAAAACATCCTTATCCCGTGTGAAAACCACCTTTATTTCAGGATAACCTTCCTTGATTTTCCGTCCCAACTCCAAAGCCATTGCCAAACAGACATTCTTTTCGTGAGCAGATGAACCATGGCATCCCGGATCTTTTCCTCCATGACCTGCATCAATCACAATTGTCCGAATCGTTCCTGATTGTTTACTTGTGGCAGGTTGTTTTTCCAATTGAAACCCAAAAAGCATGACAAATGGAATAGCCATTGCTACCCATCTTACCCATTTCAAACTATTTTCTAACCGGTTCATGTTGTGATATATCAATTCCTGAATAAAAGTAACTCCGTTTATCAAGCAATCATCAGACCATTTTAGAAACTTATCTATAATGTAATGTTGAAAAGCGAGTGAAAATCTGAAAAATGCCATTTCTAGCACGACTTTTGTAAACATGCTATCTTTTCAAAGAAAATCATGTTTAAACAAGCATTAATAAAGATTACAACAACTCATTAGGCCTTTGCGCTCTTTGCTTCTTTGCGTTGAAAAATAACATGGCTTAATTTAACCGCAAAGAAAATGAGGACGCAAAGAAGTTCATTCTGCCATGGCAGAATACTTTAAACAAGTATATAAATACAACAAGTTGCGCTTTATCGTGGTTTTAGATAAATCAAACCATCGTAATTTCGTAGCTTTGTGCCTTCGCTAAAGCTCTTTGCCCAAGCGTTGCAACCGTTAATACAAGTATTGGAAACAAAAAAAGGCTTCTTCCTTATTCTTCCTGCCGCAATTAGAACCTGTTTCTACTTGCTCATTTGTATTTCCACCTCTTTTGCTTTTGGCCAGGATGGAAAAAAGGACAGCACCAAAGTACGCAAGATCTATATCAACGACAGCGATTTTAAATCCATTATCACCTATTCTGCAAGGGATTCCATTTATTCCGACCTAAAAAAGAAACAGGTCCATCTCTATGGTGAAGCCAAGCTGAATTACGAAGGCGTGGATATGTCTGCAGAGTATTTGCTGATCGATCTCAATAAAAATGAAGTGCTTGCAACTTTCGCATTGGATTCACTCGGACGACAAGTGGGAAAACCGATCTTTGTTGACAATGGAGACACACTGAAAGCAGCATCGATCCGATACAACTTCGAAACGAAGAAGGGATATATCCAGGAAGCTGCAATCAAACAGGATGATTATTACCTGACCATGGAGAAAGCAAAAAGACAGCCGAATGAGGATGTTCATTTTATTCATGGAAAATTCACTACCTGTAACCTGGAAGAACCGCATTATCATTTTGCACTTTCAAAAGCAGTCATGATCCCCGACAAACGGATTGTTTCCGGCCCGATCAACTTATGGGTCATGGGAGTTCCAACTCCACTCGGACTTCCTTTCGCGATGATTCCTTTGAAAAAGAAGAAGGAACGTCAAAGCGGATTCATCATGCCGCAATATTCCATTATTTCAGCTTACGGAATGGGGCTCCAGGATTTAGGGTACTACATCCCGATTTCAGAACGTTTCCAGACAATTGCCTATGTTACCGGGTTCACACGCGGAAGTTTCGGTTTCAGAAATTACTCGGAATACGCCACCAAATACAAGTACAATGGAAATTTCGACCTGGGATATACCCGTTTCCGTTACGGCTATCCCGATTCTACTGTTTTCAGTACGACTACGATTCGCTGGACACACAATCAGGACCCGAAATTGAATCCGAACTGGTCTTTTACAGCGAATGTGAATTACAACTCCAATTCCACAAATAAACAGACACTGAACCAACAAAATAATCCGCAGTACTTCAACAACACTTTAAACTCGGATATCAAATTAGGGAAACGTTTCGGCGCATTACCCATCTCTGCAGATCTGAAATTAAGCCTGAGACAAAACTCCACTACGAAGATCATCGATCTGACCTCTCCTATTTTCAATTTCCAGACAACAAACCGGATCTTTCCGTTCAAACGGGTGAATAAAGTGGTCGGTTTCAGCTACGCCAATGAAATTCAGAACCGCTCTTCATTCAAGGATCGTTATCTGAAAAACGGGAATTTCGATAGTATCGGGCAGAATTTCAGGAATGGAATCACCCAAAACTTCAATGTACAGGCGACTTTCAGTATCCTTAAAAACACGGTGCGAATAACTCCTTCCGCAACTTATAAACAGATTTACAACTTCCAGTCCATTGTAAAAACAGCTGTTGACACCAGTGACTTGGTAAATGTGGTACACATCGATACGATCGGGACCGGAGGATTCAGTCACTCATTCAATTCAAGTGTTTCCTTGACGAGTAACTTGTATTCTTATTATCGCTTCATCGGTAAACGGAAAACATTGCTTCGCCATGTCATGACACCGACTGTTTCCTTCAATTACGCTCCGACTATCCAGCAGGGAATTCAAAGTTATACGGATACGGTCAACCATGTGGCTACCGAAGTTCGGTACAGCAGATTTGAACGAAGCCTCTATTCCGAATTCCAGACACAATCTTCCGGAAGGATCGTATTCGGTTTGAACAATACCTTTGAAATCAAACAAAAAAGCGAAAAGGACACCATTACCGGATTCAAGAAAACGCGGTTGATCGACAATTTCTTCCTGAGTACGGATTATGACATCTTCAAGGATTCCATGAACTGGGGAGACCTGAATATGCGCATGGTCATTAATCCCAATGAGTTCATCAATTTGACGATCACTGCGAATCACAGTTGGTATGGATGGGATAGTTTGGGAAGGATCAAAAGAGAGTACGCTTTAAAAACCAACCAGGGAATCGGACGGATCAAGTCGGCTTCATTTGCAACTTCTTTGGTTTTAACTACCAAAAAGAGTCGCGACCGCTTACAAAAGATCTCCAATACAATGGCGAATGTCTGGAATCCTCAATATCAGCAATGGATCATCAATCCGAACCAGATGGTTTATTTTGAGATTCCATGGAAACTGACTCTAGACCATATTTTCTCCATCAACCTGAATGGTGACACTGCCAGCTACAGAAACAAACGCTATTTGCCGACCAATACGGTTACATTGAGCGGAGATGTGAACCTAACCCCGAATTGGAAAGTCGGCGCCCGGATGATGTATGACATTGAGCAAAAAGCAATTAGCAACTTCAACATCAACCTGTACCGGAACATTCACTGTTGGAATGTGGTTTTCAACTGGACTCCTATCGGGACAAACAAAAGCTTCACTATTGGTATCAGAGGAAATGCGTCCATTTTGCAAAATGCAAACATCAATATCCGTAAACCACCTATTGTTCTTAACTAACTATTAAAATTTGGTTGGAATTTCGTTTTTCAACTAAAAAATTGTTTGTACTTTACATTCAAACAAACAAAACTACTTTGATTCCTTTACAAATTAACAAACAACCAAATCCAACAAAAGGTGATTTACTTCTGTCAGAACCCTTTCTGATGGACAGCAATTTCTCCCGTGTGGTCATCCTTCTATGTGAACACAATGAAGAAGGAAGCTTCGGGTTAATTCTGAATAACACACTCGAAATCGAAATCAATTCTGTTGTAACGGATTTCCCGGAAGCAAAAATACCCGTCGGATTTGGCGGCCCGGTAGAGCGCAGCCAGCTCTTTTACATGCATCAAAACAAAGAGATCAGCGGATGCTCTGAAATCGGCGAAAACCTCTATTTAGGTGGAGATTATCCCGAAATCAAAAGGCGGATCTCCAACGACGAAATGACTCCTGCCAACCTCCGTTTTTTCATCGGATATACCGGCTGGAGCCAGGGACAATTGCAGGATGAAATCGATGAATTGAGCTGGATCGTTATGAAAGCTCCCAAAAACCTCAACGTTTTCAATGCATTTGACGACGATTTATGGCGCGAACTGATTTCACAATTAGGAGGAAAATACAAACTGATGGCTGATTATCCTGTAAATCCTGCTGACAACTAGCTGGAAAAGTCTTATTTTTGAACTAGTTCAAAAACAGGTTCAAAAAGTTCCAAAGGTTGAAAAGGTTCAAAACATTGAACTTCCTTAAACTTTTGAACTCTTTGAACATTTAAACCCTTTTGAACAATAAAGAATATGATGAGTGCTCCGCTAGCAGAACGTATGCGTCCCAATGAATTGTCAGAATACATCGGACAACGACATTTGCTGGAGAAAAACGGAGCTTTGCAGAAAGCCATCCAATCCAAAATCCTTCCCTCCATTATTTTTTGGGGACCTCCGGGAGTGGGAAAAACAACTTTGGCTAATTTACTGGCAAAACAGCTCAATCGACCGTTCTACACCCTTTCAGCCATTTCTTCCGGTGTGAAGGATGTTAGGGAAATCATTCAAAAAGCGGAAAGTCAGGGAATGTTCCAATCCAACGGAGCAGTTCTGTTCATTGACGAGATCCACAGGTTTTCAAAATCACAACAGGATTCTTTACTTGGTGCTGTAGAGAAAGGAACGATTACTTTGATCGGTGCTACAACGGAAAACCCTTCATTCGAGGTTATTTCCGCATTACTCTCACGTTGCCAGGTCTACACACTCGAAAGTCATACTCTGGAAGATTTGTTGGAACTGATCAATCGTGCAATCAAGCAAGATGTCCTTCTTTCCAAACGAAAAATAGAATTAAAAGAATACAAATCACTGATTGCTGTTGCCGGAGGTGATGCCCGTAAAATGCTGAATTTATTGGAAATGGTTGTGAATACCTTCTCCCCTAATGAAACAGCCGTTATTACCGATGAATTGGTGAATCAACTGGCACAACAGCGTGTGCGCTACGATAAGGACGGAGAACAGCATTACGATATCATTTCAGCGTTTATCAAATCCATTCGCGGAAGTGACCCGGATGCAGCCGTTTATTGGTTGGCCCGCATGATCGAAGGTGGCGAAGATCCCAAATTCATTGCCCGAAGATTACTGATCTCGGCAGCTGAAGATGTTGGCCTGGCAAACCCTACCGCATTGATCATGGCAAATAATACATTCCAGGCTATTCAGGTGATCGGTTGGCCGGAAGCACGGATTATCCTGTCGCAATGCGCTATTTACCTGGCTACCTCACCAAAAGGAAATGCGGCATACCTGGCGATTGACGAAGCGATTGCAACAGTCAAACAAGATCCGAATGCACCTATCCCTCTTCATTTAAGAAATGCTCCGACCAAATTGATGAAAGATCTGGGTTATGGTGCTGAATACCAATATGCACATGATTTTCCCGGAAACTTTGTTTCACAGCAATACCTCCCGGATTCGTTAAAGGACCGCACGTTTTTTCATGCCGGAAGCAGCGCACGCGAACAGGAAATAAACAAGCAATTAAAAACGCTTTGGCCAAATAAATTCAAGAAATGAGTCGAGTAGCCTATTATCTGTTTGTATACCCGCTTTCCAAACTTCCCCTTTGGATAACTTATCGTTTTTCCGATCTGTTCTTCCTGCTATTGATCACTGTTTTCCCCTATCGAAAAAAGGTGATTGAAGGAAATATTGCGCGTTCATTTCCCCATTTAAATAAGCGTGAGCAGCGAAAGATCAAGCGTTCGTTTTACCGCCATTTTGCCGACATGCTACTGGAAGGTGTCAAAAACCTGGGTATTTCCGAGAAAGAACTTCAAAGACGCTTTGTTATCAAGAATCCGGAACTCATGGAGGAACTCTACGATCTGCAAAAAAGTGTTCTATTGGTTTCTGCGCATTACATGAACTGGGAATGGATGATCACAGGTCAGGACCTCTATTTTCCTCATAAGGCAATCGGAATTGGAATGCCATTGACAAGCGGATATTGGGATGATAAGATAAACACACTCCGTTCACGCTTCGGTATGAAGGTCATTCACGCAAAAATTGTAAAGGAAACCTTCAATTCCTACGTAGAAAGAGGAATTCCGACTGCTACACTGGTATTAAGCGATCAAAGTCCGGCAGACTCGCTTAAATGCTATTGGATGACCTTTTTGAATCAGACCACAGGAATTATTTTCGGTGCCGAGCAATTGGCGAATACGTATGATCAGGCAGTTGTCTTTTACTTACCAAAGAAGATCAAGCGCGGTTACTATGAAGTGGAATTGCAACTCCTGACTGCTGAACCACGGACTTTGCCTTGGGGAGAAATCACCGAAACACACGCACATCTACTTGAAAAGCGTATCTTAGAAGAACCAGGGCCTTGGTTGTGGTCTCACAAACGTTGGAAACGAACGGTTCCAGACAATATTCCGAAACTAAAAGAAGAACAACGTGAAAAATTTAATTTGCTTTTTAGGTCTTCTGCTCCTAAGTAATTCAGGGATTTCACAAAAAGTGAGTTCCATCGATACCATCCGTTTTTCGGCAGATAGTTCTTATTCCCGCATTGTGGTGCGCTACCAAAAAGACTTTCTTTTATTCGGGACTTCAAAAACGGGAGTCATCGCAGTGAATGAAACAAAAAAAACGAGTAAAGTGATCATTCCTCCTACCAAAGGTGGAGAGTTTCGGGATATTTCAGTCGATAAAGACACACTTTACGCCATCGTTTCCGGAGACATCGGACTGGTTTACAAAGGGAATATGGAATCTGCCAACCCGATTTTTAATCAGAATGGAATTTTCCTGGATGATATTTCAATTTTGAAAAGTCACCTCATTATCCTGGGCGATCCTGTAGATGGAAAATTCTTTTTACACAACAAAGAACCTGAATCAATTACTTTCAATGAATTGGATCAAAAGGTTGAAAATGAGCCGAATGAAGGCTGTTATGCTGCAAGCGGAACTTGTGCCCAATATTTGAATCCGGATACTTATTTCTTTGTTTCGGGTGGAGATACTTCTGCTCGTTTTCACTACCTGGACCTGTGGTCAAAAAGAACCCTGACAACCAAACTTCCAATGAAAATGGGTGAAGGTTGCGGTCCTTTCTCCCTTTTCTTCTGGAACCCGATGAATGGGGTTATTGTTGGCGGAGATTACCGGAAAAGCAGTGAAGCAATCCAAAATGCCTGTTTTACAACTGACGGAGGAAAAAATTGGACTGTTTCTGAAACTTGTCCGAATGGTTACCGTTCCTGTGTTACAGGGAACAAAAAAACACTCTATTCTTGCGGGACAACCGGAATTGATTATTCAGTGGATGGTGGAAAAAACTGGAAATTCCTGATGAAAGGAAATTTTTGTACGCTGCTGCTGGAGAAAAAGACTCTGTATGCCACAACCAACAAAGGATATTGTTTGAAAATGAAAATAAAAAAGTAGGGACGCGATGCATCGCGTCCCTACAGATTTTATTTTCTATTTCATAGCCGAAACAGCAGCCAATAATTTTTCCTTGCTTTGTTTCCCTACCAATTTCCGGATCAGTTTTCCTTCGCTATTCACAAAGAGTAATGTCGGATAAGCTGAAACTGTATATGCTTTCGAGATCATCGGTCCATCGGCATCTGCTTCCGCATCGATTTTCAAATTAATGAATTTCTTATTGAAGACCTTCCCTACTTCCGTATCTGTAAATGTGGTCTTTGCCATTTCCTTGCAAGGCCCGCACCAGCTCGTATGTACATCGATAAAGATCAGTTTTCCCGAACCTTTTGCCTGACGCACTGCATCCTGGAAAGTCATTTTGGAGAACTTAATCCCCGATTTCCTGCTAATTGTCGATTCTTTTGTATCCAGGTGGTTTTCCAATGAGCCAAATGAAGAAACAAGGAACGAAAGTCCTACTAAAAGCAATGCACCAAATTTCATAATTGTGTTTTTACGAGTCATAATCTTTGCTTAAATTTAGCAATTAAATCGTGAAAGTTAAAAAGGTTCAACAGTTCAATGGTTCAAGGATTCAGTAGTTCAATTAAAAACTATTTTAACTTTTAACCTTTTGAACCTTGTTGAAACTCTTTGAACTTTACTCAATTACCGTTCCAAATGTTCGATGTAACTTATACCGATTGTTCCGCAGAAACACAACAAGAGATTCGGGCAATCATTGAATTATGGAACGAAAAATCGCCGGTTTACCAGGTGAAAACGAGCGGCTCAACAGGAAGTCCAAAATCAATCACGCTTACAAGAGAACAACTGGAAGCTTCGGCAAAACGCAGTAATTCCTTTTTCAACCTGGATGAAAATTCGCTCGTTTTACTGTCCTTATCATCGCATACGATCGGTGGAAAGATGATGATTATCCGTGCATTGGTTGGCAATTATTCTATTGAAATCCGAGAACCAGGCGCAAATCCAATAGTCGAATTATCTTCCGGATCGCATTATTCGTTCATTTCTTTGGTTCCTTATCAGGTAAAACGCATTCTGGAAGAAACACCGGAGAATTTGGATCAATTTGATACTATCTTACTTGGAGGAATGGGACTTTCTACCCAATTGGAGCAAACACTCGCTTCCATTACACCGAAAGTTTATATCGGCTTTGGAATGACAGAAACTGTTTCTCATATTGCATTGCGGAGGATGGGAAATCCGGTTTATGAAACGTTGGAAGGTGTCGAATTGGAAGCTTCCGAAGACGGTTTGGTGATTTCGGATTCCAAACTGGGAATTGAACGCATGCAGACAACCGATTTGGTCGAATTGATGGATCCGAGACATTTTACCTGGCTTGGCAGGGCTGATTTTGTAATCAACAGCGGCGGAATTAAAATCCATCCTGAAAACCTGGAACAAGCAGTTGACGGATTGATTGAAACTCCTTTCATTATTGGAGGAATTCCACATGAAACGCTGGGAGAAGCCTGTGTTCTCCTTGTTGAAAAACTACTTCCGGAAGAGAAGTTCAAACAGGTCCAAGAAGTTATCCGGGAAAAATTCGGTAAATATGCAGCACCGAAACAACAAGTGGTCTCTTCCATTCTGAAAACAGAAAACGGAAAGATCCGCAGAAAAGAAACTCTAAAGGCGCTTTTACAATGACCCGGGCTGAATGCTTCCGTTTATTAGGACTTCCTTCCGACTCCAGTGAAGCGGATATCCGAAGGCAATATAAAAAAATGGCCTTGCGCCTGCATCCTGACGTCAATCCGGATCCTTTGGCCCACGAAGCCTTCATCAGACTAACCAAAGCCGTTGAGATCCTCTTAAATCCCAATTACAAGGAAGAATCCTCAGTGAGAACTTCCAGGAAATCCGGAAAGGAATCCGAAAAAGAACGCCTGGAACGTATGCGTGTGGCGAAAGTGCGGTTCGAACAGCAAAAAAAACGGCAGGAAAAAGACAATGACCTGTATTTCGCTTCCCTGACAAGCGGGAAACGCTGGAGCATTTACAAAATGATCATGCGCTTTTCATTGATGCTGGCTTTGGCTATGTCAACGGAATATTTCCTGCCCCTTCACTATGAGAAGGATGTTCTGATCGGTTCTTCCAAATCGCTTAACAACGGAATTATCAAGAGCAACATTACGCGCATCGAACTGGAAAACAATGGAAAGTATTTCGTTCAGAACAATGCCTATGCCTGGAAAAGAGCTTACCCGGAGGTGATCCTCGAAACGACCTGGTTTCTGCACACACCTGTGAAAATGATCACTTCGGATGATTTTGTGCGCTACCGGACGGTATTTGATTTTCATGTGGGAAGCATCCGTTTCTTACTGATCCTGCTTTTCCTGATTCCGCTTTACCCCTATTTAAGACGACGGAAAACGCTTTACTTTGTGTTTCTGTACCACCTTTCTTTCTGGGGAGTAGGAATAGTTGCTTCGTACATTTTGTTCACGCACGAACGGATCATCCATTTATTGAGCTTCGGATTTTTGTAGGCTTATCGCTTCATTGCGCGGGCCATGTCGCGTTTATCGTCTTTCTCTTTCAGATCGTGGCGCTTATCGTGGAGTTTCTTCCCGACACCTGTGGCCAATTCGAGCTTCAACCAGCCTTTTTCGGATAAGAACAATTTCAAAGGAACAATGGTATTCCCCTTCGTCTTCACCCACTTTTCCAGCTTCTTGATCTCTTTTTTGTTGAGCAACAATTTACGGTCGGAACGTGCAGTATGATTGTAGAACGATCCGTTCTCATAAGGCGAAACATGCATATTCCGGATAAAAACCTGGCCATTGTCGACGATGCAATACGCTTCCAGGATACTTGCCTTGCCGTTTCGGATACTTTTGATCTCCGTACCGGACAATACCATTCCCGCAGTGAAAACTTCATCTAATTGAAATTCAAACCGGGCGCGTTTATTCTTAATATTTACTTCGTTCTTAGACATGTTCTGTTTGCGGGGCATTTTGTTTTCCCCACTCTTTTAACCCACGATAAAAATAATAAATCGTAACAATCATTAAGATATGACTGAGGTCGTCTTTATTCAACCACTGGTGAATGTTTAGTTTGAAACCAAAGATAAAAGCAGATGGAGTCAAAATCAACACGGCAATGATCATATTTTTCAGGAACGCCACTTTTTCGGAACGTTTCATCAGGATGTATGCGTAAACACCTGTGTAGCCAATATACGTAACAATCGCATCCAATGCAACGAAAATAAACTTATTGGTAAGGATTGAAGCGCAGCAGAGTATCACGCATTTGATCCAGATCACCTGGAAAGCGATCTTTTTGGGCCTCGAAACACCCGTCAGGTGTAACATTCCCATTGCTGCAAATGCATTTGCGATACAGCCGGTGATCCAACACGGATATTTCCCAGGAAAACCTGCGTATTGAAAAAACAGGTGTCCCAAACCACCGAAGAAAGTCGAGATCCCAAAAGTCAGGTAAAACAATCGCCAGTAGAAATTGGCTTCATTCTTAAATTTCCCTAATCGATTAAACGCATAAAAACAAAAACTTGCAATGATCCAATTGAGAAGGAGTGCCATCGGCTCTTGAAGGTGTAGACCTAAAAAATCAAATTCTATTAATTTCACCCTGCGAAAGTACTGCTTCAAGCTAGAAAACACAAGCGTAAAACCCTAAAATCAACCGGAATTTGTCTTAAACACTTAGAAACGACCTAAAATCCGTACTTTTGAAGTGATGAATATTCCATCAAAATACGTTGAAGAAGCAGTAGAGCAATTTAGTTCCTTACCCGGTATCGGGAAGCGAACTGCCCTGCGTTTGGTACTCAATCTACTGAAACGAAATCCGGATGAACTGGAACGCTTCGGGGATGTACTTCAGCAATTGAAGACACACGTTCAGAGCTGTTCTTCCTGCGGAAATATTTCAGACACTCCCATCTGCTCCATTTGTTCGAATGAAAAACGCAATCACCGCCTGGTTTGTGTGGTGGAAGACATCCGTGACGTCATGGCCATTGAAAGTACGGGAACGTACCAAGGAATTTACCACGTATTGGGAGGAATCATTTCCCCCATGGATGGAATCGGACCGAATGATTTGTTTATCCAGCCTTTGGTCGACAAATGCACTTCCGGATCAGTTGATGAGATCATTTTGGCGTTGAGCCCTACGATGGAAGGCGACACAACAAACTTCTTCCTTTACAAGAAAGTGCATGCTTCCAATGTCCAGATTACAACCCTTTCAAGAGGAATTGCAGTAGGCTCGGAAATCCAGTATGCAGATGAGATTACGCTTTCGCGGTCGATCCAACAACGCATACCCTTTCAATCTTAGCTCAGAATGAAAAAGAGAATGAGAATGAGGAGAAATTGCCATAGTTGATTCAAATCCACAAACTTTTTAGCTATCATTCCCTTTTTTTCCTCCACTAGGGCAGACTGTTTATAATTCTATTCCTCATTCCGTTTCTCATTCTCATTTTCTCATTCTGTTTCTGTTTCTATTTCTCATTCTTTCTTGTATATTTGGATATACTTCAAACTAAGAACTATGTTAAAGGAATTCAAGGCATTCATTATGCGCGGAAACGTGGTCGATTTGGCTGTTGCCGTAATTTTAGGAGCGGCATTCAGTGCGATCGTCACCTCTTTGGTAAACGATATCATTACTCCACTGATTCTAAATCCCGCACTAAGAGCTGTTGGTGTAAATGGAGTTGAACTGTGGACTCCAGGCGGTATTGCATTAGGTAAATTTATTGCTGCCGTAATCAACTTCATTGTAGTTGCATTCTGTATTTTCCTACTGATTAAGGGAATGAACCGGGCAATGACCTTACGCAAAAAGAAGGAAGATGAAACTCCTGCTGCTCCGGTGGAACCATCCAACGAGGAGAAGCTTTTAATGGAGATCCGCGACCTTTTGAAAAACAAGTAACTAGTCAATAAAAAGGCATTCACACAAACCCCGGGAGCTACCAATAACTAATTGGTTTGATAGAAATCTCCCTCAAAGTTTTGAGAATTTGAAAATTTATATATCTTCGTTCGAAACAAATGTCCCACAAGGGACAACAAAAGAGAATATTTAAATACCAATGACAAGTATTTTTGTGGCAAAACTCGATTTCAACACAACAGAAGAACAGTTGAAATCCCTTTTTGAAGAGCACGGTCGTGTAAACCGTGTCACCATTGCAAAAGACCGTGAAACAGGCAAGCCGAGAGGTTTTGCTTTTGTTGAAATGGCTGATGAATCAGAAGCTGACAGTGCTATTGAAGCTTTAGATGACTTTGCAATCAATGGACGGAATATCGCCGTCAAGAAAGCAGATGATCGGGCTTCAGGAGGAAAACCATCGGGCGATAACAATCGTTCGGGTGACAGACCTGCTTTCAGACCAAGAGAAGACCGAGGTTCTGTAGGTGAATCAAAACCGGATTATAAAAAACCGGATGACAGTCGCACCATCAAACCTGCTTTCGGTGATCCGGATGAAATCGTTCCTGCAAAAGTTGAACGCAAAAAGGAAAAAGATCCACGTTCAGCCGGCGGTGTAAGTAAAGATGCTCCGAAGAAACCAAAAATGGAAGCTTACCGCAAAAGTGGTAAAGACAACCAATTTTTGAAGGATGATGATCTATCCGATGAAGAGTTGGACTTGTTCGGAAGGAACGGAGACGACGAAGAAGAGGAAGATTACCGTAAGTACCTGGTAAACAGCGATGATGATTCCGATGAAGACTTCGATGATGAGGACGAATGGGATGACGAAGAAGATGATG
>Ga0247691_1000140_pt1 | contig 16936 bp, 12 predicted proteins | sample CNK32_metaG_FD_182721 | JGI IMG/M metagenome (GOLD analysis project Ga0247691, IMG submission 182721) | Soil microbial communities from Purdue University Martell Research Forest, Indiana, United States - CNK32 | ecosystem: Environmental > Terrestrial > Soil > Temperate forest > Bulk soil...
GTTTTGCACGCGCCAGTTTGTTCATCGGAAGATTCGCAGGACAAATATCGTATGCCCGAACGACTCCTTTTTCTTTGAAACTGATATTGGCAAAGCCACCTATATTGATGAATCCGTCTGCTTTTGAACCAAACAGGTATTGGTCGCCAATAGGGACCAAAGGTGCTCCTTGCCCTTGATACAACACATCTTTTGTTCTGAAATCACCAATTGTCCGGATTCCAGTTTTTACAGCAATGACAGCAGGATTTCCAATTTGAGTCGTGAATCCTCGAGATGGTTGATGGAAAATGGTTTGACCGTGAGAAGCAATGGCGTCGACTTCTTTTCGCGAAATGGACTTGTCTTCTATGAACTGGTTTATGGATGACGAGAAAAACGCTCCCAGATCGTGGTCTAAAGTTGCTAATTGAGATCCGGATAATTTACTTGCTTCATGCAGGCTAGATAGCAGGATTTCAGGGAATTCGAATGTGTTGGACGCATGAATTGTAAACTCCCAATTTGTGTCAGAAATCTTCGTGTATGTTGCATAAGTTACATCGACCCCATCAAGTGAAGTACCTGACATTAAGCCGATTATTTTGAATGAGTTCATAAAAGACGAAAATTAAGTTTTTATAGGTACATTTGTCTCCTGAAACAAATATAAAATAAACTGCGATACAGATGAATTTCGAATTGACAGAAGAACAAAAAGCGGTAAAAGAAGCTGCACGTGATTTCGCTCAAAACGTTTTAAAACCTGGGGTAATAGATCGGGACAGAGATCAAAAATTTCCTGTTGAAGAAATGAAGCAACTTGGTGAACTTGGATTCTTAGGAATGATGGTTGACCCGAAATATGGAGGTGGAGGTATGGACACTATGTCCTACGTACTTGCGATGGAAGAAATTTCCAAAGTAGACGCTTCTTCTTCGGTTTGTATGTCAGTGAACAATTCCCTGGTTTGTTGGGGATTGGAGAAGTTCGGTAACGAAGAACAAAAAATGAAATTCCTGGTTCCTCTTGCAAAAGGAGAAAAGATCGGTGCTTTTTGTTTGTCTGAGCCGGAAGCCGGATCTGATGCAACATCTCAACGTACGACAGCGATCGATATGGGAGATTATTATTTGTTGAATGGTACGAAAAACTGGATTACAAACGGTTCTACGGCTTCTACATATATTGTGATCGCTCAAACCAATGCTGAATTGGGCCACAGAGGGATCAATGCATTGATCGTTGAACGCGGAATGGAAGGTTTCATTGTTGGAGCGAAAGAAGATAAATTGGGTATTCGCGGAAGTGATACACATACATTGATGTTCCAGGACGTGAAAGTTCCAAAAGCGAACCGTATCGGTGAAGATGGTTTCGGTTTCAAATTCGCTATGAAAACACTTTCAGGCGGACGTATCGGAATCGCTGCTCAAGCTTTGGGAATCGCTGCGGGAGGATTTGAATTGGCTACCGCTTATTCGAAAGAGCGCAAGGCATTCGGAAAAGAAATTTACAAGCACCAGGCAATTGCATTCAAGATTGCAGACATGGCTACAGAAATTGAAGCTGCCCGTTTGTTGGTTTACCGTGCTGCTGCTGATAAGGATGCAGGTAGGAACTTCGACCAATCTTCAGCAATGGCTAAATTGTATGCTTCGAAAGTAGCAATGGAGCAAACAGTAGAAGCTGTTCAGATTCATGGAGGTTACGGATACGTAAAAGAGTACCACGTGGAGCGTTTGATGCGCGATGCGAAGATCACTCAGATTTACGAAGGAACTTCCGAAGTACAAAAGATCGTTATTTCAAGAAATATATTGGCTGATTAATACAAGTCAATACAAAACAAAAAACGGGGTGAAATTTTCATCCCGTTTTTTTATGTCAATTTTTGTCAGTAGGGACGCAATGCTTCGCGTCCCTACTGGTTTATCATAAATACGGAATCACTTTCTCCAGCGAAATCCCTCTCGACCCTTTTAACAGAATCAGTAGATCAGACGGTGGATTATTGGTGAAATGCTCAATCAAGGGATCGGTCGATTTCAGGAAGATAGCATTCGGATGTGTTCCTTTGAATTTCAGGAACTCTTCCCCGATAAAAAAACCGCTTAGGCGCAATTCGATCGTTTGTTGAATCACTTCCTCATGGACCATTGGCGCATCATCACCCATTTCGCGCATATCGCCCAAAATGAAAATCTTTGCGTGATTATCGATTTTAGCAAAACTGGATAGGGCAGAGCGCATACTTGTCGGATTCGCATTGTAGCAATCGACAATCAGGGTGTTTCTATCTGTTTTCGTAACCTGGGAGCGATTATTTGTGGGTTCGTAACCTGAAATAGCTTTATTGCAATTATCCGAACTGATCCCAAAGAACCTCCCAATCCGAATTGCTGCAAGGAAATTGATGAAATTGTATTCTCCCACCAGGTTGGTTTGGATCGCAGGGCTGGAATAATTCGGCTCAAACCATTCCATTTCAACCAAGGGAGTGAGTTTTAGAAGAGAACCTCCTAACTCAGTAGGGTCGTTATAGAAGTGATTATGTGTCGTTGAAGGAAGCTTACGAGTGATTGTTTCGTCTTCCTTGTTTGCGAAGATGTGTCCTTTATGCTGCGCTAAAAAATCAAATAGTTCGGTTTTGGTTTTGATCACACCTTCCAATGATTTGAATCCTTCCAAATGAGCCCTTCCGATATTGGTGATAATCCCATGGGTAGGTAAAGCGATTTCAACCAGTTCCTTGATGTCGCCGGGTTTATTGGCACCCATTTCAATAACTGCGATTTCGTGTTCCTTTTTTAACTGCAAAAGAGTTAATGGGACTCCGATGTGGTTGTTGAAATTTCCCTGGGTAAAATGAATTTGGAATTGGGTTGCCAGTACAGCCGAAATAAGCTCTTTTGAGGTGGTTTTCCCGTTGCTTCCTGTAATTCCGATAATGGGAATCTGGAATTGGTTGCGGTGATGCCTTGCAAGGTTCTGAAGAGCAAGTAGTGTATCTTCCACCAAAACAGTCTTTCCTTCTATCTGGTATTGCGGATTATCGATCACTGCGGTGATTGCTCCCAATCTGATCGCTTCTTCTGCAAAGGTATTGCCATCAAAATTCGCTCCTTTCAAGCAGAAGAATAAGGAGCCTTTTTGAATTTTTCGCGTATCGGTTTCTACTCCTGTACTGTTTTGAAATAAAGTATATAGTGCTTCCATAAATCATAAAAAAACCCGATCCCGTAAGAACGGAATCGGGTTTATATTATTCGTTGAATATTATTTTTTCTTTTGTTTCTTTTTACCGTAGTTGTGACCTACCGGGCTTCCAATTCGATCCATTGCACAACGGAATCCGATTGTACAAGTGGATTGGTCTTCATCCAGGAATCTTCTTGATCCTGCATTCAACCAGTAAGCACGATCTCTCCAAGAACCACCTTTGTAAACTCTTGATTTATCAGAGATCAAAGTTGTTGGCCAGGATGTTCTATCTTCCGGTTTGATCGGTGTACCATTCAAATCGTAAGTTTCGTATTCGTTTTGGTACATGATCAGATGCGGATCACGAGTTGCTTCGTTGATACCGTTTTTACGATCATCATTGTCATAGTAGATGGAGCTTTCAATGTCTCCATCCAGGTAATCAATGTAATCATCTTTACGGTAGTTCAAACGACCGATGTTTTCTTCCTCAGTTACATTTCTGTATTTCAATTTCCCCGGAGTACCGATGATAAACTGGTTGAAACCTTCACGAAGCATAGGGATGATTTCGAAAGAGTATTCTTCATCACGACCTTGTCTTGTACGCTCAGCAAAAATTCCTTCGAAAATTTCGTCCTGAACCAAAGAAGAAGCTTCAATATCATACTTGTCGTTCTTATCAGCAATTGCTCTGTCTAATACAGCACCGATTTCAGCAATCAGCGCTAACTCGATAGAGTCTTTCTTTTTCCCGTGTGAAACATAGTATTCATCCGGTGCAACTCCACGTTTAGTGCGGAATTCAGCTTTGTTATGCATTTGAACTCCTGCAGGAATGATTGAATCGTTCGGATCGTGATTTGCTGCAGATACACGTTGGTAACGCACACGTTCGAAAGCATTCAGGTATTCTTTCATACCGTGAACATCATACATTACTTGCTGGTCTTTTTGCTCAACAATTCCGTCGTTATTCAAAACTTTTGTTTGGAAAACGTTTCCACGGAATGGACGGAACTCATCGTAATCTTCGGAAGTCAACGGGCGGTAAACATCCATTACCCACTCAGAAACGTTACCTGCCATGTGGTATAAACCGTAATCATTCGGCCAGAAAGACTCAACCGGAGCTGTTACATCCGCACCGTCATTCAAACGACCGGCAACCCCCATGTAATCCCCTTTACCTCTTACGAAGTTAGCGCGGATCGCACCTGTAAATTCTTTATTGTCCTGACGAACGAAGTGACCATTCCAAGGATATTGACGACGCTCAGTGATTACCTCAGTTCCTTCAGAAAGGTTCCCGATCAATCCAAGAGCAGCAAATTCCCATTCAGCTTCAGTTGGGAGACGGTATCTTGGAAGAAGGATTCCATCTTCCATACGAACGATACGCCCACCTAATTTTTTACCATCTCTGTTGGATGGATCCAGATCTTTCAATTTTCTTCCACCAAGTTCTTCGTCTTGTTCGAATTGACCTACTAAATAAGCATCCGTATTGAATGTTTCCGCATCTGCTGCATCAATATCCCATCCTAAAACACCTTCGCGGATTAAAATGTACTCATTCACACGGTCCGTACGCCATTTACAGTAGTCTGTAGCCTGGATCCAGGATACACCAACAACCGGGTAATCTCTGTAAGCAGGGTGACGCAGGTAATAATCTACATACTTGTCCATGAACGCCAAAGGACTTCTCCATGAAAGCGTATCCGGTAATGCATTGCGATATACCATGTTGTACTTTTCATAAGATCTCTTAATCCAGTACAAGTATTCTAACCAGTGGAAATTCGTGACTTCTGTCTGATCCATATAAAAGGATGAAACAGTTACACGAGCTGGACGATTGTTATAGTCAAACATAACATCTTGTTCGACCATACCCATTGTGAATGTACCACCTTCTATCAAGATCAGTCCGGGACCAGTTTCCTGATCTACAAACGGAACTTTCTGAAAGCCTCCATGCTGTACATTGTTGTAATCCCACCCTGTGTTAGAGGATGAATCTCGACTACATGAAGCTATTGCAACACCTGCAACCGCTAAGATAAATAAACGCAACATTTTCATATGCTTGGTTTGTTTTTCGTTTTTTTGGGACACCAAAGTTAAGTTTATAAACGGATTATCAACAAAAGGTTACAAAAAATAATTAGAATGATGGACAAGAAATCGTTTTGAAGGTTTTAGTAGGACCTTTACACTTGGTATAGATACCTAATGAAACTTCATGTGAACCACCTGAAACACCATTGTTTAATCTCGAAACTGTAACATCATAGCTATAGCCGATTCGGAAAGAAGGAGTTGTAATACCTATTGTAAGGATGAACGCATCTCTGTTTCTAAACCATGCTCCGGCATTGAAAGCCCCATATTTGATATACGTACCGATGTTGATTTCCTGGAAACCTTGTTGGTATTGGTATATGATATTGGGCATGATGGAAGTCGTATTGTTGTATTTGGATTTTCCACCTAAAGGAATTTCCGCACCGATATGCCCTGTGAATCGCATAGGCATTGGTGAGTTGCCAATAATTACCGACTCATTAGGCATGTTCAAATGGTGAACAGCTCCACCAAAAAAGAAGTGTTTTGAATACCCGACAAATCCTGCGGAAGCGTCAAAGAAACCTCTTGAACCACCTCGTTTCAAATCGCCTGTCTGGTAAATGAAACCTCTTCTAGGATCGATCATATCACCGAAAGTCAATTTATCCCAGTCCAAAAATTTCTGGTACCAGGCAGCCCTAACTCCGAAAAGCATAGCAAACTTTCTATTTACTTTCAAGTGGTAAGAGTAAATCAAGCCTAACATAGATGTGTTAATCGTACCCTGACCTTGCATGTCATGAGTAGCTAAAATTCCAATCCCGCCTGAGATGTTTTTGAAGTATTGGTCATAAGATGCGCTGTAGGTAACATAATTCCCAGAAAGACTAGGCCATTCGTTTCGATAATTCATAGAAAAACGAGCACATCCATGAGATCCGGCAAAAGCAGGGTTCAGGTACAAGGGGTTCGCGTAAAACTGCGTAAAAGTTGGGTCTTGTGCGTATAACTGACACGAGCCAAATAAGCATCCAACAAACGCTAATAGTTTAATATTTCTCATTCGGTTAAGAATATTTTCAAGCTAATTTGTAGCATTGGTTTGCCAATGTTACGAAAAAAAAATACAATGGTTACAACTAAATCGCCGAAACACAAAAATAAAAAAAGAATTCATACGTTTGATTGAACATTCATCTAGTTTTCGAATTTTGTACTATGAAAAACGACAAAACACAGGCAAGTTACATTTTTAACAAATATTACAAACTCATCATTTTGCTTTTAATAGGGCATTCATCTGTGGCTCAGGATGTTTCTGTTGAAATTCAATGGAAACAACCCCGGGAATTAACCATTAATGGTGTTAAAACAATGGTTCCATTCGTTGTAGGAGAAGATTTTGAAAATCAACTTCCGATCCATTCTTTTCAGCAAAAGTTCAAATCAGGCAATTACCAGGTCACAATTATCGATGTGAAAACAGAGGGAGTGAGCTCTTATGAGACGAATTACCTGAACGGAATCAAGGTTCAGGTTCCGAATTCTGCAAAGATAGAAGCGAAGGTTTCCAAGTCAAGGAATGAGAATTTCCTGAACTCGAAATGTATACCTTATATAAAGACTCCTTCCGGATTCGAAAAGATCATTTCCTATAAACTCCGGGTAACATCCGGAGGGATAGCAACTTCTTATTCCGGTCAGCTGAAAAGTTATGCGACGAGTTCTGTACTGAATAGCGGATCGTGGTATAAAATAACAGTGCCAAATGATGGTGTTTTCCAGCTAAACCGGGAGTTTTTCAAGAACATGGGATTGGATGTGGATAACCTGGACCCGAAAACAATCAATTTGTATGGAAATGCAGACGGGAGACTTTCCGAACTGAACAGCGACCCATATCGCGATGACTTGAAAAAGAATTCCATCCAATTTGTAGGTAACGCAGACACCGCTTTCAGCGAGGATGAGTATTTCCTATTTTTCGGTGCCGGGCCAAATCGATGGGATCGTGGTATGGGAACTAATTTTGACAGGAAACAGCATATCTATAGTTCTGTAAACACCTATTTCATTCATATCGATGATACGGATTTACCTCTTCGGATTCAAAATCTTCCTGAATCACCATTACCGTCGACACAAACTGTGAATTCCTATACCTACTATGATATTCATGAAAACGAGTTTGTCAACCTGGTGCAGGGAGGACAGGTCTGGTATGGGGAGTCATTTGATGCGACATTGACACAAACATTCAAATTTACGGTTCCGAATGTAGATCAAGGTACTCCCATGCAAGTTGAATACGCTGTAGCAACAAATGCGAATACCGCTGGAAATAATTTTCAAGTGACTTACAATGGAAGCCAGGTGAATAATCTGTCCTTAAGTTCTACCGGTGGAGATTATATCCGGAATGCGACTACATTTTCTTTTAATCCGACCACATCTTCTGTTGATCTGGTTTACACTTTGAATAGGGTAAATGCCTCCGTAAGAGCGTACCTGGATTTTATTCAGATCGTCGGAAGAAGGAGTTTGGCGTTTTATGGAAACTCGATGCAGTTCCGGGATGTGAATTCCGTTGGAGTTGGAAATGTAAGTTTGTTCACCGTTTCCGGGATGCAGGCAACCAATCATGTTTGGGATGTGAGTTCGAAAACGAATCCTCAGCTGATCGAAGGAACTTTAACCGGAGGAATCTTTTCATTTAAACAGAGTACGGATACTTTACGGGAATTTGTGGTCTTTAATGAAACCGATTTTGGACAGCCGGCTTTCGTTAAACAAGTTGATAACCAGGATTTACACGCTTTGGGACAGTATGATTATATTATTGTAAGCCCGAAACAATTCCTGAACCAAGCGATTCGTTTAGGGAATTTGCACCAGGCAAATGGATTGTCGACTGTAGTTGTGGATGTGGAGCAGGTCTACAATGAATTCTCTTCCGGAAACCAGGATGCAACTGCCATCAGACGATTTGTAAAGATGTTCTATGAGCGGGCAGGTGGAAATGCTGCACTGCAACCCAAATACCTTTGTTTGTTCGGAGATGCTACTTATGATCCTAAAAATCGTGTAGCAGGAAATAATTACATGATCCCGACCTATGAATACCTGAATTCGGAAGATCACATAGCTGCCCTGGTGACAGATGATTATTTCGGATTGTTGGATAATAATGAGTCCATCAGCGGATTGGATTTGATGGATATCGGTGTTGGCCGTTTGTTGATTTCCAATGCAACGCATGCTCAGACCCAGGTGGATAAGATTGAACATTATATGAAGAACGGGATCAATTCGCCCATTGTTTCGAATGATCCTAACAGCTGTTGTATTGGTGAAACGGCAAATATGTTCGGTGACTGGAGACAGGTTTACACTAATATTACGGATGATGAACAAAGTGGGTCATTCATAACTGCTGATGCCGAACCGGCTTATAACCAGGTCCAGGCTTCGGCAAACGAAATGAATTGTGAGAAAATTTATTCCGACGCCTATACACAAGTCTCTACAACCGGTGGTCATCGTTATCCGGATGTATTGAATGCCATAACAGACCGCGTTGAAAGAGGAAGTTTGATCACGAACTACATCGGTCATGGTGGAGAGGTCGGAGCAGCGGAAGAACGGATCATTACCATTCCGCAAGTAAATGCCTGGACAAATCTGAACCGAATGGGATTATTTGTTACCGCAACTTGTGAGTTTACCAAGTTTGATGATCCTTCAAGAGAATCGATCGGAGAGTTGATTTCACTAAATCCGAAGGGCGGATCGATTGCATTGATGACAACTACCCGTTCTGTTTATATTTCAATCAATACGGTGGTTGTGGCGAGTCTGTTTTCACATGTACTTGAACGGGATGCAAATTTTGATGCACTTACTTTCGGTGAAATTATGCGCAGAACGAAGAATACTTCAGGAGGACAGGATAATAGAAGATGTTTCAACCTGATTGGAGATCCCGCGCTGAAAATTTGCCTGCCCAAATGGAAGATCGTTACCGATTCAATCAATCACATAGCGATTTCAAATGGAGCAGATACGGTTCGGGCACTTACAAAAATGCATATCGTCGGACATTTGGAAGATAATGCCGGAAACAAGTTGACTTCTTTCAACGGGATCCTTTCTCCAACTATTTTTGATAAACCAAAGACCGTTCAGACATTAGGAAACGACCCGGATTCACCGATTATTTCATTTAAAACACAAAAAAATGCCCTGTATAAAGGTCGGGCAACGGTCACGAACGGAGATTTCAAATTTGAATTTGTAGTTCCTAAGGATATCGATTTCAATTACGGCAGAGGAAAGATCAGTTATTACGCGGACAACAAAGTGGTGGATGCCGATGGTTGGGATAGTACCTTTGTTGTGGGAGGGATCAACCCGAATCCTCCGGTAGATAATGCCGGTCCGGAATTGACAATCTATTTGAATGACGATTCCTTTGTAAATGGAAGTATCACGAGTTCCAATCCTTTATTGGTGGTTGAGGCGCGTGATGATAATGGGATCAATACCGTAGGGAATGGGATTGGACACGATATCACGGCTGTTTTGGATGGAAATACAGGAAGTCCGATTGTTTTGAATGAGTATTACAAATCAAACCTGGATAGTTACCAGAGCGGAAAACTTCAATATACGCTTCGCAATTTGGCAGTCGGTCAACATACTCTGGATGTGAAAATGTGGGACGTGAACAATAATTCAAGTACCATCCGACTGGATTTTACGGTGACCGAAGATGAGGATGTCCAATTGGATCACGTACTGAACTATCCGAACCCGTTTACAACACATACGATGTTCATGTATGAACACAATCAGTCGTGTGCATCTTTGGAGACGCAGATCAATATCTACACCGTTTCCGGTCGACTGGTAAAAACCATTAATCAATTGGTGCCGACCAGCGGGTTCCGAGTAGAAGGGATTTCTTGGGATGGAAAAGATGATTTCGGGGACCAACTGGCTAAGGGAGTTTACGTTTATCAACTAAAAGTTACGATGCCCGACGGTAAGAAGGCCCAAAAGATGGAAAAATTGGTTCTTTTAAGATAGTTGCACAATAAAAGTCCTAGTTTTGCGTATTTTTGTTACAATTAAAACTGAAATAAATTCATGTTATCACATAAAATATTCATTTTCACTCTTTTTGTTAGTTCTCTATCATTCGCTCAACCGGGCGGACAAGGGGTTACGCAAAATGATATTCAATTAAATACCATTACAACGGCATTGCCTTTTTTGGGTATTAATCCTGATTCACGTTCCGGGGCAATGGGTGATGCAGGAACGGCTTTAAGTCCGAATTCCTCTTCGATTATCTGGAATACTGCGATGTTGAATTTCTCCAAGTCCAAATCGGAAATCGGAGTTAGTTATACGCCGTGGTTAAGACAACTGACAAACGATATGCATCTTTCTTACCTTTCCGGTTATGCTCGGGTAGGTGACAGACATGTTATCGGTGGAGCATTGCGTTATTTCAGTTTGGGGGAAATCACATTCACAGACAATGCAGGGAATTACATTCGTGAGTTCAAACCGAATGAGTTTGAATTGACTTTGGCTTATGCATTTAAACTGGCGGATAAACACAGTATCGGGATTAACGGGAAATTTGCTTATTCCAACCTGACAGGAGGTTTGGTAACTGCCGGAACTGAAACAAAAGCAGCGATTGCAGGTATTGCAGATATCTCGTATGCTTATAGAACAGAGGATATCAATTGGTTTAAAGTAAATGGCATTTACTCATTGGGTGTTACGATTACAAACGTTGGTAACAAGGTTGCTTATTCTGAAAATGCAAGAAGGGATTTCCTTCCGACAGCTTTGAAAATCGGAAATGCGTATACTGCGAAAATTGATAAATACAACAGCTTGACAGTAAGTGTGGATATTTCTAAATTGTTAGTTCCAACTCCACCGGTTTATGCTAATATCAATGATGAGCAAACACTGATTTCCGGGAAAAGCAACGATGTAGGTGTAATCGCCGGGATGATGCAATCATTCTACGATGCTCCGGGAAGAGTTGAAAAAGATGCAAATGGTGATCCGATCGACAATGGGGATGGAACATACAAAGTGAAAAAAGGATCGAAGTTCGGTGAGGAAATGCGTGAGATCATGGTTGGTTCCGGGTTGGAATACTGGTACAACGATATTTTTGCAGTCCGCGGAGGTTATTTCTACGAAAATATCTCCAAAGGAGGTCGTCAATTCTTCACAATGGGGATTGGATTCAAATACAATATCTTCTGTTTCGACTTCTCTTATTTAGCAGCATTGAAAAGAAACAATCCTTTGGCAAATACGATGCGTTTTACACTTCGTTTTACATTGGGTGATAAAGTAAACGACGACAAGGCTAAACCTGAATAATGGACATTCGGATAGGTTTCGGTGTTGATGTTCATCGTTTGGAAGAAGGACGAGAATTTTGGTTGGGAGGGTTAAAGCTCCCTTCTTCATTTGGTGCCATTGGTCATTCGGATGCAGATGTACTAATCCATGCGATTTGTGATGCCTTACTCGGTGCTTTGAACCTGCGGGACATCGGATTCCATTTTTCGGATACCGATCCCCAATACAAAGGAATCGATTCCAAGATCCTGTTGAAAAACGTGATGGCCCTGATCAAAGAAAAACAATTTTCAGTTGTCAATATCGATGCAACCGTAATCCTGGAAAAACCAAAAGTCAATCCGCACATTCCCGAAATGCAAACCATTTTAGCAGAATTGCTGGAAGTTGACATAGATCGCGTTTCCATCAAGGCAACCACTCACGAGAAAGTCGATTCATTCGGAGCAGGCGAAGCTGTGAAAGCTTATGCTGTTTGTTTGGTTTCGAAGGGACATTAAGATTTTCTTTTAGACTTATCGAGTCAAGATTTAAAGAGGCAAGACTTTAGATTAAATAAACTAAAATAAGTCTTGGCTCTTGGCTCTCGAACTCTTTTAGTCTTGAAATCTCTTTAATCCTCTAAGATCATATCATATCTGTGCATTCCTTCTCCGTAAGAGTCTTCAGTTATTTTCAAAGTTTTGAATCCATACTTTTCAAAGAAGGTGTATGAAAATTGAGTAGTATCCAGGATCACTTTTCTATTGGGGAAGTGAAGGGGGATTTCAGCTAAACGAAATCGTAAAAGTTGTTCACCGAATCCTTTCTTGTGGAAATCTTTGTGAACCATTCCCCAAACAAACGTAATGGACGGTATTCCATCAATTCCTTCCTTCTCACCAAATCCACCACAACCGATAATCCGGTTGTCCAGTTCCAAAATGTAGTATATCGGGTTGTCAGTAACTTCCGGATCATCCATCTTGGATAAAAATCGCTCGAACTCATCGACCTCTTCCAATGTGAAATACTTCGGGACGTTCGTTTGGAATACTTCCATACATGCAGGATGATCTACAGCTTCGTATTTCCGGATGTTTGTTTGAAATTGATTCATCAATGAATGTTTGTGTGGATAAAGATAATTGATTCCCTGTTCATAATTTCAAAAGCCAAGTAATCGCCACCTTCCGTAGACTTCGTATATTTGTTGCCATAAGAATCAAACATGAAAGTAAACCCAGCATATAATACGAAAGAAAGTTTATTGGAATTGTACAACAAACCGTTGTTGGAACTTGTTTTCGAAGCGGCGACCGTACACCGTCAATTTCATAACCCGAGAGAAGTGCAGATGTCTTCCTTGTTGAGTATCAAAACGGGTGGTTGTCCGGAAGATTGTGGATATTGTCCGCAAGCAGCACGTTACCACACGGATGTTGAAGCACACAAGTTAATGACTGTTGATTCTGTGATCGAGCAGGCTAAAAATGCAAAAGCAAATGGTTCTTCCCGTTTATGTATGGGAGCAGCCTGGAGAGAAGTGCGCGATAACAAGGATTTTGATAACGTGATCGAAATGGTCCAGGCAGTAAATGACCTGGATATGGAAGTTTGCTGTACTTTGGGTATGATGAACGAAGATCAGGCAAAACGTTTGAAGAACGCCGGTTTGTTTGCATACAATCACAACCTGGATTCATCCAAGGAATTTTACGGAGATGTGATCTCTACACGTGAGTACGAGGATCGTCTGAACACGATCGACAATGCGCGCAAAGCCGGAATCACAGTTTGTTCGGGAGGAATTATTGGGATGGGTGAAGCGATTGAGGACCGTGTTGGTTTGTTATTGAGCTACATGGAAATGGAAAATCCACCGGAGTCTATTCCGATCAACGCTTTGGTTGCAGTGGAAGGGACACCTTTGGAAGACCAGAAACCGATCGAACAATGGGAAATGATCCGCATGGTTGCAACTACACGTGTCGCTTTCCCTGAGGCTGTTGTCCGTTTGTCAGCAGGAAGAACAAAAATGACCATGGAAGGCCAGGCATTGTGCTTTATGGCAGGAGCCGGATCCATTTTTGCAGGAGATAAATTATTGACGACACCAAATCCGGAATTTAACGAGGATAAAGAAATGTTTGCCATTTTGGGATTGATCCCGAAAGAAGCATTTGCGGACGGTGAGAAACCTGTTTCCAAACCGGATCCGATCATTGAAGCCCGAAAAGAAAAAGAAGCTCAACGAGCAAAGGAATTGGCGGATGCTAAAGTTGCATCGGCTGGATTTGTTCCGCGAAAAGTGACTGTTTCCTAAAGATAGGCTTTGAAATTTCAACGCAAGTTACAAGATAGAAAAGAGAAAGGGAGTTTGCGCTCCCTTTTGTCGTTTGATGGTTGCATTGACTTCTGGTCGAATGATTACCTGGGATTAGCGAAAATTCCCCATGCGATTGAATTGACCGGAAGTACCGGTTCCCGCTTGATTTCAGGTAATTCAAAAGCGATTGAAGCAATTGAAAGACAAGTAGCCACTCATTTCGGATCGGAAACCGCCTTGATCTTCAATTCGGGCTATGACGCAAATCTGGGATTGTTTTCCTCACTTCCCCAAAAAGGGGATACTATAATCTACGATGAATTCATTCATGCATCCGTTCGGGATGGAATTCGCCTGAGCTTTGCAAATGCGTTCTCCTTCAAACACAATGATATTCCCGATTTAAAGAAGAAACTTCAGAAAGCACAAGGAACCGTTTTCGTCGCCGTGGAATCACTTTACAGCATGGACGGAGATCTTGCACCTTTGTTAGAGATAAGTCAGTTATGTAAAGAAACCAATGCCTTATTGATTGTCGATGAAGCACATTCGGGCGGTGTTTTTGGAAAAGAGGGAAGCGGGTTGTGCCGGGAACTCGGGATCGCGGATTCTGTTTTCATTCGCCTGTTCACTTTCGGGAAAGCTTATGGAGCTCATGGAGCCGCAGTTTGTTGTTCGGATGAGGTAAGGGAATTCCTTATCAACTTTGCCCGTTCATTCATCTATACTACTGCACTTCCCGAAGCAATGTACGGGCATATCTTACATCAGATCGAACAAAGTAAACCGGAAAGTCTGAGGGAACAATTGCAAGCTAATATTGCCCAATTTTCCAGCAAGGTACAATCTGTTTTAAGTTCCATCCATTCTCCGATACAAATTATCGAGTTTGATGACCTGGAAACATGCAAGGCAAAAGCACAGCAATTACAGGAAGCCGGATTTGCGGTAAAAGCCATTTTACCACCAACCGTTCCTTCAGGTTCCCAACGTTTGCGTATTTGCATTCATGCATTCAATACACTGGAGGAAATTGACCAATTAATTTTCTTGTTGAAATAAAAGAAGTGGATTCTGCCTCCCTCTTTGGAGAGGGACCGAGGGAGAGGACTTGCTAATTTGTTTTTTTGCAAAACAAATCGGGGTTAATTTATTGGTAGTCAATGTCTTTAAAAGCGTAACGCAAGTCATGTCACATTATTGTTCATGCAATATCATTCCTGAACCATCGTTTTCAGAAAAAATATATTTATGAAAAAGATACTTGCCTTAACTATCCTAAGTCTGGCTGTTCTATCTTGTAAGAAAGATAAGATAGGGCCTATTGAACCGCAACCTGTTAATTCTTACACACATGTCACTACAGTCGGTTCTTATTGGACCTATGATTGGTACGATGTGGATTCTACCGGAAATGAGACGCTGTGGGTCACCAACTGGAAAGATACTACACGCATCGTAGGAGATACTACAATCAACGGAGAAGTTTTCCAGCATTACAAGGGAAAACAATGGAATTCACCGATTGAATACTATACACGGGATTCTAGTGGATTTGTAGTCGGCCCGAATGGTGATGTCATTTATTCGTATATGAATATACCTATGCTGTTAAGTGCTAGTGATGATGGGTATCTGAAGCACGAGGGTTATATCGGAGAAATACAGACAATCAATACTGCTTTTGGGAATAAGCAGGCAAGCAGTACCTATCATCAAGTCTCTATGGTAGATGGAACCCCCATAAATGCATGTGGAGATCTTTCTGTACGTTTTTATACTTACTATGTTTCCGGATTGGGATGCGTCGGCACTGAAACAGCATATCTTGGGCAACTTCAGAGTTTATGTGCCAAGAAAAAGTCTAAGCTCAGTGCTTATTACATTGCTCCGTAACAAATTCTCATTACTTCCTACCACTTATAAATTAACCACATAGACAACATAGTACACATAGAATATTAAAAATATGTGACCCCTGTTTCTATGTGGTTTAAATAATTTCTTTCATTTTTTTGAAATAAAATTTGGAAACTTAACAGTGTTAAGTATATTTGTATCATTCAATATTCAAAATGGGAATTAACGAACGTAAGGAACGGGAAAAAGAAGTGTTGCAAAAAAGCATCCTCACAGCTGCTCGTGAGGTCTTTTTGGAAAAAGGCTTTGACCAGACTTCTATTCGCTCGATTGCCCAACGGATTGAATACAGTCCCACAACGATTTATTTGTATTACAAGGATAAGGACGCAATCCTTTTTGCGCTTCATTCGGAAGGGTTTCAATTATTGGGAAGCAAATTGGAGGTGCTTTACTCGGTTGAGAATCCGTATGAACGTTTGAAAGCAATGGGACGCATTTATCTTCAGTTTGCGGCAGACCATCCGGATTATTATGACCTGATGTTTGTGCAGAAATCGCCAATGAGTAACCTGGAAGATGATGAAATGTGGATGGAAGGTGCTTCTGCATTTGATGGTCTCAAAGCAACCATTCAGCAATGTATGGATCAAGGCTATTTGTCTTTTGGTGATGCAGAGACAGGGGCATATGTTGTTTGGTCAATGATGCATGGAATGTGCAACCTGTACGATCGCGGTCGTTGCAAGGTTTTGGACCCTGAAAAAGGAGAAAAGATCATTGAATTGGGATTTGAAGAGTTCATCCGTATGATGGATTCTTTCGGAAAATAATTTTTTTAATAATTACTTAACACTGTTTAGTTAAATAACAATGATTACTATGAAGCGAAAAATAACCCTTCTGGTCGCGATTTCAGCAAGTATGTTCCTGCATACTGCAGTTTGGTCGCAAGGAGTACTGGAAAAATACATCCGGCAAGGATTGGATTCCAATTTGGTTCTCAAACAACGTTCAATCCAATTGGAAAAGGCACTTCTGACACTGAATACAGCAAAAAGCAATTTTTTGCCATCCGTCAATTTTAATGCTTCCTATACCACTGCGGAAGG
>Ga0247691_1000141_pt1 | contig 16718 bp, 9 predicted proteins | sample CNK32_metaG_FD_182721 | JGI IMG/M metagenome (GOLD analysis project Ga0247691, IMG submission 182721) | Soil microbial communities from Purdue University Martell Research Forest, Indiana, United States - CNK32 | ecosystem: Environmental > Terrestrial > Soil > Temperate forest > Bulk soil | place...
GAACAGCTGTAGGTGCGAATCCGATTGCTTTATTGATTCCATGCCACCGGGTGGTTCATCATAGCGGGAAAATTGGGAACTTCCGTTGGGGAAGCTGGCGCAAACAATTGGTATTGGCGATCGAAAAATAGGAATATGAAACTGGAAGAACTGACTCAAAATCCCATCATCGGAGAATCTGAATTGGCGAAATACTGGCGGGTGGATGCGCGGACAATATACGCGGAATCAAAACCGAGTAATCGAACGGTTGAGACCATTGCGTCCAATGTTGCCTTGGTGAAATCACTGAATGAGTACAAACCTGTTAAATTGATTATTTCCATAGCGAAATCTCCTGTTCCGGATAAAGCAACACGCGAATTGGCTGCTAAAGAATTGCCTTTGACCTATTCCGCAATGGCCATGATCGCTCCCAATAAACTAACGGGTTTCATCATCAATCTGATTTACGGAATGAAAAAACCGCCGATTCCGATGAAAACCTTTTCCAATTTTGAAGCTGCTCATCAATGGATTACTTCACAATGATGTAACAAAATCGATCCGTTCCCGTTTCTTCTCAAAACCTAAGACATGAAACTAAGCCTGCTTTTTCTGCTGTTATCCCTTTCATTCCAATCTGGTTTTGCTCAAACCGAAGTTCAAAAGGATTCCATATCCGTTTCATTCGCTTACAATCAAACAGAAATCAGGAATGCGGAATATGTACTTACGCGATTATCCAAAATAGATGCTTCATTGATCTCTGTCATCAAACTGGTTGGGTATACCGATTCAACCGGCTCTTTAAAAAGAAACAAAGTACTGGCAGCCGATAGAATCCGAACTGTTGAATCCTTATTGAAAAGCCCCTCATTCAGCCACGTAAAAGTGGAAACAGTCAATGCAAATGAACTTTCCGGATACCGATCTGTTCCGGATGAAATGAACCGGAGGGTAGATCTATTGATTTATGGGAAGAAAAATCCTCCGGCTCCGGCAATTGCATTTGAACTCAATAAACCGGTCAATCTGAATATCAATTTTGTAGGTGGAAAAGCTGATTTTCTTCCAATATCTTATCCGAATCTGGAAAAATTGCGAGACCTGATGCTTGAAGACACGACACTCCTGGTGAAATTGCATGGACATGTATGCTGTGACAACGATATGCAATTATCGGTAAAGCGCGCTTATGCAGTAATGGACTATTTGATTAAAAATGGAATAGAACAGAAGCGGATGTCAGCGGAAGGATTCAGCAACAGTATGGAATTATTTGCAGATGACTCTGAAGAGCACATGTCAATGAATCGAAGAGTGGAAGCGATCTTTTACCGGAAAGAATAGTGCTTTTTCTTTTTCTCCCACGGAAGAACACAGAGGAGCACAGAAGAAAAAGGTTTTTTGATAGGATTAATTGCAAGAAGATGAAATACGGATAAAAACTTCCGTGTACATCCGTGTACATCCGTGCTCGTCCGTGGGAAATATAAAAAGTGAAATTTACTCTTCCACATATACCCGGTGCATCCGTTTGGACAATCCTGTCATTACTTCGTAAGGAATCGTTTCCATTGCTTTGGCAAAAACCTCCATCGGTTGATTTTGTCCGATAATTTCCACCTGATCGTTGATCTTTGCATTCACCGAACTAATATCGACCATGATCATGTCCATGCAAACCCGTCCAACGACAGGACATTTGATCCCTTGAATAAATACCGAACCGGTTCCGTTACTTAAACTGCGTCTGAAGCCATCAGCGTAGCCAACCGGAACAACTGCAATCGTCATGTCTTCTATCGCTTCATACGAGCAACCATATCCTATAAAATCTCCTTTCGGAACAGCTTTGATCTGTGAGATCGAACTGTACCAGGAAACGCTTGGTTGTAAGGACGATTTTAGTTGGTTGTTTTCCGTATAACCGTACATGGAAATTCCCAGGCGAATAAGGTCGTAACAGTATTCAGGATAGCGCAGGGAACCTTCCGAATTGAGAATGTGTGCCAAAAAAGAATCGGAGCTGTTTGCCCTGAAATAAGAAACAATCGAGTCGAAAGAAGCCAACTGCTTTTTTGTAAACTCGCTGTGAACCGGGTTATCGGCATCTGCTAAATGCGAGTAGATTCCCCGGATCTGCACTTCAGGTTGGGAATTGATAATGGCCAAAACCCGATCTTTGTCACTTGGAGCAAATCCGAGGCGATGCATTCCGGTATCGAACTTCAGGTGAATCGGGTAAGCTGATAGTTTGCGGTGGATCAGGGCTGTAATGAATTCATCCAATTGTTCGAAGGAATAAATGGCCGGTTCCAAACGGTATTCGATGATTAGGTCACTGTGTTCCGGATCGGGATTCATCACCACAATGGAAGAGGAAAGCCCAATTCCTGCTTTGCGTAATTCAACACCTTCATCTGCAAAAGCGACACCAAAATTCCGGATGCCATTTTGCTGTAAAAAGGAAGCGACCTTATCTGCGCCGGACCCGTAAGATGATGCTTTTACCATCGCCAATATTTTCACCTCTTTGGGTAAGCGGGATTGGTAGAAAGAAATATTGTGTTTGATAGCGCTTAGATTGACTTCAACTATCGTCCGGTGTTTCAATGCTTTTCCTCTTGCCACTTCGTATTCGAAAGCACGGTCGCGGTGTGCCTTGACAAGAACCACAGCATCGTGAAAATTTTCCCAGGGAATCGATTTTCCTTCGGGAATGAAATGAAATTCATCCGGGTTGAAAGAAGCAATTAGTTTCTCGATATCCAATCGTTCGTGTGCATGCTTTTCCGACAGTCCGATGACTACAATGCGTTTTTTATCCGGTGCCAGTTGTCTTTGATAGATCAAGGCTTCGCTTAAGGCATCGAGATCCAGGTTATAGGTGTCGTTGATGATCGTATTTCCATTGATTCCTTCAAAAACTTCCATACGCAATGCAAGTGTTGGAAGCGAATCAATTCGTTCTTCAATTTCTTTCGGTTCAAATTGAAGGTAAGCCAGGAATGTCTTCAAAACACCCAACATGCCACTGTACCCACTTGGGAAACGGTGATTCTCGTATGGGGAACAAACCTGGAAGTTTCCAGGCAAACGATTTTCGAGATCGGCAAACGAATGTGGAAGGAATGCTAAACGGCACTCGCGAAAAAGCACCCATTTTTCCAGGAGGTGTTCTTCGTTGTTGGCAAAGTTTTCCCGATGTGCTTTTCCAAAAGCGGTAAAAATTCCATAATCCGGCTGGATCATGTTTTGAAGTGCTTTCATTTCTCCAGGTTTCGAAATCCCCGCTTCAATAAAAGCAATGGAAGCATTTTCGTGCATTTCCAAAAGGGACAAGGCAACACCCAATTGTGAGTTGAAACTTTTAGGGCTTCTGACCACTTTGAATTTATCCGAAATGCAATGGAAAATCCATTCCTTGAAAGTAGTTTTTCCAACGCTTCCTGTGATGGCAACAACCGGGTAAGAGAATTGTTTCCGGTGATGTGTTGCCAATTTTTGCAATGCCGTTAACGGATTTACGACCAGGAAGTAAAGTGCATCCGATTGGAATTTTACACCGCTGTTTTTCGCAATTACAAATAAGCGAATTCCTTTTTGGTAAGCGTCTTCAACAAATTCATTTCCAGATCTTGAGTGTCCTGAAAAAGCGAAAAAAAGTGCTCCATTTGCTTGTTGAATTTTGCGGGAATCGAAATAAATGTGGGAAACGGATCCCGAATGAGAACCGATTACCTCTGCTTCAAAAATTGCAGCACATGCTTCAATGGAATAATTTAATCTCAATGCTCAATTTTATTGTAACAACTGCGACAAAGCGGTTCGTATTTTTCAACTGCCCCGACCAAAACTTGTCCTTCGTCTTTCGTTGTTCTATGTGAGTACTGTGCTAAGTTACCACATGAAACGCAAATGGCATGTACTTTAGTCACATATTCTGCGATGCACAAAAGGTCAGGCATCGGGCCAAAAGGTTTCCCTAAATAATCCATGTCCAAACCGGCAATAATTACACGGACGCCTTGTTTTGCCAAATCCGTGCAGACCCGGACCAAACTGGCATCAAAAAATTGTGCTTCGTCGATAGCAACAATGCGTTCTTTTTTCCAATGTTTGAGAATTTCAGCAGAATCGGTTACCGGAATTGCTTCCAAAGAAGATCCCTTGTGACTGACAACCTGCTCTTCATGGAACCGGTTATCGATAGCCGGTTTAAAAAGCAGCAATTTTTGTTGTGCAAATTCTACACGTTTCAAACGACGGATCAACTCTTCGGTTTTTCCCGAAAACATCGATCCGCAGATTACTTCAATCCACCCGTTTTGTCTTGCTTCTGAAGGAATTTGCTCTAAAAACATCATTTTTCAAGGTTATCAACAATCCAATATAAACAACTATTCGGTTTTGAACGGAAAAACTGTCTGCTGAATTGTAATTTTAACCTGCAAAAATTGTCATTTCTCGTGTCTTAAAATGAATGAGGTTTACAAGTTTTGACAAATGTTGAAAAATTTCGAAATACAGGAAATATGGAAATGCACGCATTAATCGAAGAAATTGCAGCTTTATTGGTCAAAATAAAGTCGGGAGAAGCTACTGTGTCTGAGCTAGAGGCTTTTGCAGCAGCTACCAGTCAATTGAATGAGCGCGCAATTGTTTTGCGATATAAAGCGTACGAAGCAAGTGTTTATGGAACACCCGTTCAGGAACCTGTTTCGGAAGCACCTGCCGTAAAGGAAGATATTGTTCCGATTATTGAAGCTCAGGAAGTTCACCCGGAACCGCAGGAAGAGCCTTCTTTTGATTTGTTTGGAATGGATACTGATGAAGAGGAAGCACCGCTTCCGAAGACCGAGATTGTATCTTACAGAGATACAGAATCGAGGGAAGAAGACGAAGTTGCTTTTGAATTGATTGAAGACGAAGTGGAACAAGAAATTGAGGAACCGATTGAAGCTGAGCCTGTTCACCATCACCAGGAAATCGTAGAAGAAAAGGAGCCTGAAGCTCCCGAACCGGCTTTTGCTGCACCTATTGAAAATACACAAAACCTACATCCGATTTACGGGAAATTGAATTCAAACGACGGAACATTAGCAGCACGCCTGATGTCCGTTCGCCTGGAAACTTTGAAAGGTGCTTTTGGATTTAATGAGCGTTTGCAAATTATCCAGGAGTTGTTCAACGGGTCAAATGAGGAATTCAATAACCTGATCGAGCAATTGGAAACGATTCCGACAAAAGAACAGGCAAGGTCTTTGGTAAGCAGTTATGCAAACAAATACCATTGGGATTCTGAAAGTCAATTGGCTATCGAACTCATTCAAAAAGTAGAACGCAAATATGCATAAATTACTCTTTCTTACCGTATTCCTGCCGTTACTTGGCTTCGGACAGGTAGAACAAGGCCGTCTGACAGCTGAAAAACTATGTTCTTCGGCTTTTCATGGTCGTGGATACGTAAATGGAGGAGATTCTTTGGCTGCAAATTTCATTGCTGATGAATTCACGAAAATGGGATGTAAGTTCTTTAAGAATTCTGCATTTCAACCCTTCCAATTTCCGGTAAATACCTTTCCTGGCAAAATGAGTTGTTCGGTCAATGGAAAGACACTTGTTCCGGGAAAAGACTTTGTGGTCGATCCGGCTTGTCCGGCATACTTGGCGGACAGTTTGAAAGTTTACCGAATTACCGTGGAGGAATTATTTAACGGAAAAAAACTGAAGAATAAGATCAGTCAGGCAGCAATGAGTAAATCGAAAACGGCTGTTGGTTTTGCATTTCATTTCAGCTTATGGAAAGGTGATACCTTGAAAAAAGCACAGGAATTGGCAAAGACTTTGGGCGAATCTATGCCAATCATTGAATTGGTGGATACCAAATTTACCTGGAGCGTGAGCCAGGACCAAAGCCGTGCCCCCTTGCTTCAAATTCAATCCAGCGCAGTAGATGCGTCTCTGGACGAATGGATTTTCCAGGTGAAGGTAGATGCAAAGCTTGTGAATCATACGGCCAGAAATGTCATCGCTTATGTTCCTGCAAAGAAGAAATCGAAAAACTATTTTGTGTTCAGCGCTCATTACGATCATCTCGGTCAAATGGGTCAGGAAGCATATTTTCCTGGTGGAAATGACAATGCTTCAGGCACAGCACTTTTGCTGGAAATGGCTCGGTATTACGCGAAGAATCCAGCTGAAGTGAATATCGTTTTCATCGCATTTGCTGGGGAAGAAGTTGGTTTGCTTGGAAGTAAATATTACACGGAAAATCCCATTTTCCCGTTGAAAGAAATTCAGTTCCTGTTCAACCTGGACATTATGGGAAGCGGGGAAGAAGGAGCAACTGTTGTAAATGCCACCTTATTTCCCGAGCAGTTTGAAGTGCTGAGATCCATTAATGAGAAACAGCAGTATTTGCCGAAAGTGGCCTCCAGGGGTCAGGCAGCAAATTCCGATCATTACTTCTTTACCCAAAAAGGGGTTCCCGCATTTTTCATGTATACAATGGGACCAAATAAACATTACCACGATGTGTACGATACCTACGAAGAATTGAGTTTCAATAAATTCAATGGGATCTACCAGTTACTTATCGATTTCGAGAAGGTTATTTGCTGGAAGAGGTAAGAACGACAAGGGGCATTAATTCGATTGTAACTTTCTATAAGGAATTCGCATTATAGTATCCGATCTCTGATTGCTAAACTTTCGCTATGAAAAGCCCGGTTTTTGTCCTTATTTCTTTCTTGTTTATTCTTGGGTGTACTAATGAATCGGTGAAACAGCCAACCCACGAGATTCAATTGTTTGAAGGGACATACTACACAGATGAATGGAAACATTCGGATACGATCATCTTCGAATCAAAGCGACCTCAATCTAAAATAAGAGGTTGGTCAACTATGACTTGGAAGGTTTCCCGGGATTCAATTATTCGACAGGACTCCAGAGGGCTTCTGTCTTTTTTGGGTAAAGCGAATTGCGCTTTTAAGCTGAAAGTAGGTCTTTTGACTTTAAAGTATCAATCGGAACATGAATCCGGATTTGAAAGATATAAAGTTGTGAAATCTACCAGGAAACGATTTGAGTTAATTGCATTGACAGAATCGACCCATTCTAAAAAGGAGGAGATTCGCACTGATATCCAATTAAGATAATTGCATTCATTCCAGATGAAATGGTTACTTTATCTACGCAATCGCCAATTCGCTAAATTGCGAACGTAAAAACAAAATGTTAAAAATTGGATCAAAATCTCAATTGTCCGATTTCAGTTAGTCGAACTAACTTCTCCCGAGTACGCAAAAACAACCTTTTCAGGTATTTCAGCAGATAACTTCTGAAGTTACTTTTGCTTTATCAGATTACAGGTTGAATCTGGTATCAAAACAACCCATTGCTTCCGGGAGGAGTTGTTTCATAATAGGTTAGTTTTAGGTAAGTTAGTTTTCGTTTCCTTCCGGAGTAACTACTGCTGTAAACAGAAATACCCTTAGTTGGTTAGATGAGCAATGAGACAAGGTCACATTTTCCCTGTCTCATTGCTTTTTTATTTCGCCCTAAATTTGAGTATATTCACTCGCAACTATTTATGAAAGAAATGCGATTATCACTTGTTATAGGTTTTTTAATTTGCTCGAAAGTACTTTATTCTCAAGCATATCAAGGTGTGGAGAAGATTAAAAAGCCCATTTTGACAAAAGCAGCGAGCTGTGCTCCGCCAAATAAAACCACGTATTTGGAATACAACAATGTGCGTGCGATGGTACATACTGCCGGAAATTTATGGCAGGTTCCGGGTCAAAATTTCTCCCAATATGAAATTCCTAAAAATTCGAAGATCATGTGTTTTTTCACTTCCGCATTGTGGTTGGGTGGAACAGATGTGAATGGACAATTGAAATTGGCTGCCCTGCGTTACCGCCAGGGACAAGATTATTGGACGGGCCCGCTTGCCAATACAACTGCTGAAATTGATCCGAGCGAATGCTTGAAATACGATAATCATTTTACTTCGAGTAAAGACCTGGTGCGACAATTTGATGCCTGGTATAACGCGGGAGTCCTGGACCAGCAAAACGGAACAAGTTTGCAAACGAGTAATTTCCCCAATTACCAGGTGCCCGAATTTATAAAAAACTGGCCGGCCCATGGAGATCTGTCCAAAGGCCAGGATTACAATTTGGCGCCTTTCTTTGACCGTGATAATGACGGTGATTATGAATGGCAGGAAGGTGATTATCCCTGGTATGACATCAATGGAACAAAGGATTGCAAAACTGATAGAAGGGTTTCGCTTTATGGCGATTTCAATATGTGGTGGGTGATGAATGACAAGGGGAATATCCATACGGAATCCGGAGGAGAGCCTATTGGGATGGAAATACGGGCACAGGCTTTTGCTTTTGCAACCAACGACGATGTGAACAACATGACCTTCTATAATTACGAATTGATCAACAGGGGAACACAAACATTGTACGACACCTATTTCGGGGTTTTTGTCGATGGAGCGCTTGGAGATCCGTTTGATGATTATGTGGGCTGTGATGTAAACCGCGGATTGGGTTATTTCTACAATGGAGATGCGGTTGACGGAGATAATCAAGGGTTTTATGGTTACGGATCAAATCCTCCTGCTTGTGGTGTTGACTTTTTTGAAGGTCCATATCAGGACAATGATTCGATAGATAATGCATTCGGAATTGGATCAGGAGAAGCGTTGAACGGAATCGGTTACGGAGATGGAATTGTAGACAATGAGCGCTATGGAATGAGACGCTTTTTGTACTACGTAAATGCGGGAGGGGGAACAAATCCGAATCAAACCGATCCAACCAATGCTGCGGATTATTACAATTTCCTAAGAGGAAGATGGAAAGATAATACGCCGTTTTATTATGGTGGTAACGGACATATTTCTGATCCATCCGTTAATCCGAATGTGACTTGTGATTTCATGTTCCCGAATGATACCGATCCTTTGGGATGGGGAACAGATGGAGTTCCACAACCAATTTGGACCGAGCAAACAGCAAATAATTTACCTTATGACCGTCGTTTCTTGCAATCTGCTGGTCCCTTTATCCTAAAACCGGGTGCAGTCAACAACATTACGGTTGGAATGGTTTGGGCAAGAGCTTTGGGTGGAGATCCGTTCGAATCGGTAAATAGTTTGCAATTGGCGGATGACAAAGCACAAGCTTTGTTTGAGAATTGTTTCCGTGTGCTCGAAGGACCTCATGCTCCTGAATTGACCGGACAGGAATTGAAGAATGAATTGATTTTGTATTTGTCCAATGGTCCGGCATCGAATAATAAGAAAGAAGACTATTCCGAATTTGATCCGTTTATCGTTACGACTGTCCCGAATGCGGACAAACATTACCACTTTCAAGGGTATATGATATACCAATTGCATAAATCCAATGTCAGCGTTTCTGACCTGGAAGACCCGACAAAAGCCCGTTTGGTAGCCCAGGTGGATCTCAAGGACGGTGTGAAGCGATTGATCAATTTTGAGTTCGATGAAAATCTTCAGGCTTCTTTCCCGGTTGAAAAAGTAAAGGGTTCCGACCTGGGAATCAGTCATACGTTTAGAGTGACAGAAGACCTGTTTGCTTCCGGAGATCGGAAGTTGGTCAATTTCAAACGCTACTATTTCATGGCGATTTCGTATGCTCATAACAATTATAAAACCTACGATCCAAGTGATCCGAATGCCCTTGACGGACAGAAAAAACCATTCCTTGGAAGCCGGAAAGCGGCAATAGGTGAAGTGAAGGCCCTGGAATTGATTCCACATGATCCCGCTCCTGAAGCGATGGGAACGATGCATCTGGCTTCGTATGGCATTACACCACGTATCACGCGATTGGATGGAACAGGAAACGGAGGAAGAGAATTGGAATTGACTTCTGCATCAGAGAATGCGATTGTTTCCAACGGATTCAAGGATGAATTGGAATATGACTACAATGGTGGACCGATCAACGTAAAAGTTGTTGACCCGCTGAACGTGGTTGGAGGTTACTTTGAGTGCAAGTTCCGTGATTATGTCGGACCATCCGGAAACGGAAATGCCGCAACGGAGATCAAAGGAATCGATACCTCAAGCTGGACAGTTTACCGTTACGATGCAAAAGGCGGAAACCTCTTGGATTCGGTAACATCTGATGTGACCATTCAGCAAGGAAATGAGCAAGTAGTTCCTAAGTGGGGAGTTTCCATTGAGATTTACCAGGAAAAATACTATTTCCCGGCAGCAGTTGCTTCCGCACCTTATTTGTATACTGATCCGTTGTCTTCGAGCATCTCGTATACGGATTCCACCAAACAGTGGCTGGATTTCGTTCAGGATGACGCCTCGTTGTCACCGAAGAACTGGCTAAGAACCGGAACTTATAATCCGGATGCAGCAGTAGAGTGTGGGGTTAATTGGACCGGTCCAGCTTATTTGGAACCATGTTGTTTCAAAGATGAAGTAGGCCGTGACCCGAAAGAGAAGTACAATAAATTGCTTGGTGGTGGAGTTGGTCCGCACAAGTTGACAGGATACCAATGTGATTTCATGCCTTTGGCTTACCCAACAGGATTTGCTCCTGCATTGGCCCGTACAAATGCATCGATCAAATACTTACCGAGTGTGGATATCGTGATCACATCAGACAAGTCTAAATGGACGCGTTGTGTGGTAGTTGAACTAGGACGTGATGCCAACCTGAACCAAGGAAACGGACAACCAGGAAAACTACGTGCAGCACCATCGGTTGACAAGAATGGTAATCCGGACGCATCCGGAACATCGGGAATGGGCTGGTTCCCTGGATATGCAATTGATCTGGAAACAGGTGCACGTTTGCACATGGCTTTCGGAGAGAATTCCTTCCTTGGAGGTGACAATGGAGCAGACATGGTCTGGAACCCATCGGATAGAGAGATTGACGGGAATGGGCTTCCGGTATTCGGAGGTAACCAACCGATCTGGGTATTTGGAGTGAACATCAATGGTGAGGGTTGTCCTTATTATGATGGAACGAATACCTGGGTTTATGACCAATTCTTGTTAGCAACAAATACATCCTACAAGAAAGTGTTCACCAGTTTGATGTGGATCGCAAACACGATCACAGCAACAGGACATGATTTCATGGAAAGTGATGTTCGTATGAAGTTACGAGTGAACAAGCAATACGAGGAGTACACTGCAACAGGTTTGAATGGTGGTCGTCCGATGTATTCATGGTCCATGGACTTACTACAGACAACGACAGCAAGCCGGGATGTATTGGCAAGCGCATTGGATCTGATCAATGTGGTACCGAATCCTTACTATGCGTTCTCGGAGTATGAGCGTAACAGAATTGATACGCGTGTTAAGATCGTGAACTTGCCAGACCAGTGTACAGTTACAATCTACAACGTAAGTGGTAAGATGATCCGTCAGTTCAAGAAAGACAATCAAGTTACTTACATTGATTGGGATTTGAAGAACACGATTGGGGTTCCGATTGCAAGTGGTGTTTATTTGATCCATGTGGAGGTTCCTGGAGTTGGAGAACGTATTGTTAAGTTCTTCGGAGGAATGCGCCAGGTCGATCTGGAAACAATTTAATTCATTCTGTTAAGCAAAACGTATGAAATCGATTAATAAAATAATGAAATATACAGCGATTGCTGGGGTAGTGATGAGCTACTCCAGTGTATTCGCTGGAAACGAAGATCGTGTTGGTTCTGCAGGTGCTACACAATTATTGGTGAATCCATGGGCTAGAAGTATCGGTATGGGAGATGCAGGTGTATCTCATGTCAACGGTTTGGAAGCTACATTCACGAATATTGCCGGTTTAGCATTTACCGATAAAACACAGATCAAGTTTAACCGTACAAACTGGATGGGGAGTGCTGGAATTGCTTTGAACTCAGCAGGTATTGCGCAACGCATCACTCCTTCGACAGTTATTGCAGTTTCCGTTCAATCGATGAACTTTGGAGATATTGATAAAACATCAGTAGACTTGCCGGAGCCAACTCAGGGAACTTTCTCTCCTCGTATGAATGTGTTTAACGTAGGTTTTGCACATAGCTTTTCATCGAGTATTTATGGAGGTGTAAACTTCAAAGTGATTTCTGAGAGTATTTCTAACTTGAAAGCGAATGGTATTGCATTTGATGCAGGTATTCGTTACGTTACAGGTGAACAAGATCAAATTAAGTTTGGTATTGCACTTAAAAACGTAGGTCCGGTGATGAAATACAAAGGAGATGGATTGTCAGACCAGGTTAATTACTTGACAAACGGCAATCTTGCAACTTTGGAGCAACGTGCTGCAACTTTCGAATTACCTTCTTTATTGAATATTGGTGGGTCTTATGACTTTAACTTCAATGAGAAAAATAAATTGATCGTTGCTCTTGCATTTACTGCAAACTCTTTCCAAAAAGACCAATACCGTATCGGTTTGGATTATGGTTTGACAATTAGTAAAGCAGCATTTAATCTTCGTGCAGGTTACATCATTGAAAAAGGTATTTTCAAAACTGAAAACCGTTCAAATGCGCTAACTGGTTTTACTGCTGGTTTCTCTGCTGACGCTTTAGTTGGTAAGAAGAAATCTGCATTAGGATTGGAATATGCGATGAGAATGGCAGGTCAATTTGGAATCATCCATACATTCGGTGCTACAATCAGCATTAAATAATTAAGCTTTGGACTTTCTGAAATAGAAAGTATAAATAGTTTTGAGAGTCCTCCGAAATTTCGGGGGACTCTTTTTTTGAATTCTATTTTAGGAATACCTCACTATTGTTCACTTTTAAGTAATAATCCACCAACCTTTTTTAAGCACCGAACGTTCTAGTTTTTAATCCAAAGAGGAAACTACCAACTCAATATCAGTATACCGGGGACTGGATTTAGTAGGAAGCAAGTTTGATTCTAAAAAAAGAATTATGAAACGAATATTTAACTACCTATCGCTCTCGGTCATGATGTGTTTTGTTGGTCATGCCAGCGCCTACGATCACGATTACGGGAAAGGAAAGTCGGCTGGGAATAAGCCGAAACCCACGGTGACAACAAAGGCTGCCAATTGTGCACCTGCAAACTACCGTAAAACAATGTCCTTTAATGATGTTAGTTGTCAGTTGGAAACAGGAGGACTATTATTCCTGGATCGTGCAAACGGACTGGCAACATATACGGTTCCAAAGAAAAAAGGAAATGAAACGGTTGTGACAACAATTTACGCCGGAGCCTTGTGGATGGGAGGCGTAGATACCAATGGCCTACTAAAAATTGCTGCCGTCAAATTCCGGGAAGGTAATGACTTTTGGCCGGGACCTTTAAGTATTGATTTGGGATCCGGAAACTATGATCCAGCTGTTGTTCAGGGTGATAATGCAAAGCGCGATTACGGCGCAGCTACAATTGACCCGGACCAATGTTTGTTGTATGACAACATTTTTACGATCACAAAAGCGGGAGTAATCTCATTTGTTACGTGGATGGAATGTACAACAAATGATTGTCCGAAACCGTCAAATGAGACGATGGCCCAGATCAATGCCTGGCCGGGCAATGGGGAGGTCGGTCGCGGACAAGATCAGTTTTTAGCTCCATTTTATGATGTTAATAATGACACATGGTATGAACCGGAAGAAGGAGATTACCCTTGGTATGATGATATCTTAGGTCGCAATGACATTCAGTGTGGAAAAGACAGACGGGTAAGTTTATTTGGAGATGAGACGCATTGGTGGGTTTTCAACGATAAAGGAAACATTCACACAGAATCACAAGGTGAGCCGATAAGTATGGAAATCCATGCTCAGGCTTTTGCTTTTGCAACGGATGATGAGATCAATAAAATGACCTTCTACAACTACGAATTGATCAATCGTGGTAATCAGACTTTGTACGACACTTATTTCTCTCAATACATTGATGCGGATTTAGGAAACTACAATGACGATTACGCTGGATGTGATGTGACACGTGGATTGAGTTATATGTATAACGGGGATTTGAATGATGAACCGAACGCAGGACGACCTGGATTTGGACCAAACCCGCCGGCAATTGGGGTTGACTTCTTTGAAGGACCTTACCAGGATCCTGACGGAATATCTAATCCGGGACCTGTTTTTGATTCGATCGCGAAACAATGGATTATACCGGATATATCAGATGCAATAGCAAACAAGGGAATTGTTTACAAAGGATTGGGAATTGGTTATGGTGATACGATCGTTGACAACGAGCGTTACGGGATGCGTAATTTCACCATTTATACTGGTGGAGGACCTGATCCGCAAGCGGATCCGACATCGGCTTCACAATTCTATAACTACATGCGGGGTCTTTGGAGATATCAAGATCAGTTGTACTATGGTGGAACAGGTTACCCCGGAGCACCATCTGTAACCAATATCCCGACGAATTACATGTTCCCTGCAGATTCAGATTCGCTGTTTTGGGGAACTGGCGGAACAGATCCTACATTTGATTGGTCGGAATTTGAACCACATGGTGCAGGGTCTACATCCAATCCATCAGGTGACCGTCGTTTCGTTCAGTCTGCAGGACCATTTACATTGCGTCCGGGTGCGGTAAACAACATTACGGTTGGGATTGTTTATGCACGAAGTTACGAAGGACAAATTTTCTCTTCGGTGGATGCATTGAAAACGGCAGATACAAAAGCACAGGCATTGTTTGATAACTGTTTCCGGATTTTGGAGCCACCAAATGCTCCGGTAATGACGATCCAGGAAATGGGGAATGAGCTGATCATTATGTTGGACAACCCTGTTAACTCAAATAATTACAAGGAAAAATACATCGAAGAAGACATTGTTGGAATCGTTGATCCAAATGGGGCAGGTGATACCTTACCGAATGGAGATCCAATCATCTTTGATAAGAACTATCGCTTTGAAGGATACCAGATCTATCAGTTGAAAAATCCGCAAGTCGGTGTTACTGATTTGGACGATCAGACCGTAGCCCGTTTGGTAGCACAGTGTGATATTAAAAATGGCGTAAAAAGATTGATCAATTTTGAACGGGATGAAGAGTTGGATGGCTATTCTTTTCCGGTAGAGAAAGTAAAAGGTACTGATTTAGGGATTAAGCATACATTTAGAGTAACGGAAGATCTGTTTGCTTCGGGGGACCGCAAGCTGGTAAACTTCAAGACTTATTATTTCCTGGCAGTTGCTTATGGTTACAATAGCTATAAACCATATGACCCAAGTGATGCACAATACTTGGATGGACAGAAAAAACCATACCTGCGTTCCCGTATCAATGCGGACGGAACACCTTTAGAAGGAATTCCTGCAATTCCTCATAACATTTCACCGGAATTGGGTGGATCTATGGCAAATTCTATTTACGGACAGACTCCACGCATCACACGATTGGACGGAACAGGAAACGGAGGAAGAGAATTGCAATTGACTACTGCATCAGAGAATGCGATTGTTTCCAATGGTTTTAAAGGTGAATTGGAATATGACTACAACGGCGGACCGATCAACGTAAAAGTGATTGATCCATTGAATGTGGTCGGAGGTTACTTCGTTTGTAAGTTCCATGATTATGTAGGACCATCCGGGAATGGAAACGCTGCAGCGGAGATCAAAGGAATCGATACCGCGAGTTGGACAGTCTATCACTATGATGCAAAAGATGGAAATCTCATTGATGAAGTTACTTCTACCTCCACGATCAATCAGAGAAATGAACAGGTTATCATGGTCCCTAAATGGGGAGTTTCGATCGAGATTTACCAGGAAAAATACTATTTCCCATCCGCAATTGCCTCTGTGGTTCATTTATACACCGATCCATTGTCTTCGAGTATCTCATACACGGATTCCACCAAACAATGGTTGGATTTCATTTCAGATGATGCATCCTTTACGCCGAGGAATTGGCTCAGAACCGGAACCTATAATCCGGATTCGGTTACAGAATGCGCAGGTTTCACAGGTCCAAGATATTTTAGTCCGTGTGGTTATCCGGATGAAATAGGAAAGGATCCGAAAGAGAAGTACAACAAACTGCTTGGCGGAGGTGTTGGCCCACATAAATTAACAGGATATCAAAGAGATTTCATGCCATTGGCTTATCCGTCAGGTTATGCACCTGCATTGGGCCGCTTGAATGCATCGATCAAATATTTGCCGAGTGTGGATATCGTGATCACATCAGACAAGTCTAAATGGACGCGTTGTGTGGTAGTTGAACTAGGGCGTGATGCCAACCTGAACCAAGGAAACGGACAACCGGGAAAACTACGTGCAGCACCATCTGTTGATAAGAACGGTAATCCGGACGCATCCGGAACATCGGGAATGAGCTGGTTCCCCGGATATGCAATTGACCTGGAAACAGGTGCACGTTTGCACATGGCTTTCGGAGAGAATTCCTTCCTGGGCGGTGACAATGGAGCAGACATGGTCTGGAACCCATCGGACAGAGAGTTTGATGCGAATGGTTTGCCGGTAGTTGGGGGTAACCAACCGATCTGGGTATTTGGAGTGAACATCAATGGGGAGGGTTGTCCTTACTACGATGGAACGAATACCTGGGTTTATGACCAATTCCTGCTAGGAACAAATACATCCTACAAGAAAGTGTTTACCAGTTTGATGTGGATCGCAAACACGATCACAGCAACAGGACATGATTTCATGGAAAGTGATGTTCGTATGAAGTT
>Ga0247691_1000143_pt1 | contig 16609 bp, 16 predicted proteins | sample CNK32_metaG_FD_182721 | JGI IMG/M metagenome (GOLD analysis project Ga0247691, IMG submission 182721) | Soil microbial communities from Purdue University Martell Research Forest, Indiana, United States - CNK32 | ecosystem: Environmental > Terrestrial > Soil > Temperate forest > Bulk soil...
GCAATGCGCTCTGCAAGGAATACGTTATATGGATGAACAGTATCCGTCACATCAGTTGAAGTCCCACCGGTTGAAAGATTCGCCGTTTTTTTTAGCATCACTTCTTTTCCCAAAGGCAATACATCGTCCAGCTTCAAGGCCAAGTCCTTCAAAAGTGCCTTGGTATGATAATCAATCTTAATTTTGGTCAGAACTTTTTCGTGTCCCGATCCGCGGTCCGGGTGTTCATTTTCTTTGGCGATCAATTCGCGGATCGTCAATTTTCCGTCTCCTCTGACACAAGCAGGAGAGCGTTTCGCAACGGCCACAAGCTGGTAATTGATAACCAGGAAACGGAAATCAAATCCCTCTACATATTGCTCCAAGATGATACTGTCGGATATTTTCCACGCTTGGTTTGCAGCTTTTAACACCACTTCCCTGTTTCGGATATTAGCCGTAATTCCTCTTCCATGATTCCCATCAGTCGGTTTGATAACCCAAGGGAAAGGGATTTCATCCAGTGCTTCTTTCAGTTCCGATTTATCGTAAATGATCATTCCCTGGGGAACGGAAATCCCGGCATTATTCAATAGGTTTTTCGTGAACCATTTACATGCCACGGATTCAACAGCGAGATTACTGGTAGTTCCCATCACTGTAGCCCGGAAAAGCTGCTGACTTCTTCCATATCCCAGCATATACAAGGAATGATTATCCATTCGTGTAACCGGAATATTTCTTCGAATCGCCTCATCCAAGATTGTTTGTGTACTTGGTCCGGGCATTTCATCTTCCCAGATCCCTTTCAGGACTTCAATCGCATTTTTGACGTCATAAGAACTTCCTTCTGCCAAAGATTCAACCAAGTCAACAGCAGCTTTCCCGGCATAGATTCCAGCTTCTTCAGACAAATAAGCAAAGACTACTTTATAGATACCGTATTCTCCGGTCGACCGTGTTCTTCCATAACCGCAATCCATTCCTGCCAATACCTGCAATTCCAGTGCAACATGTTCAATGACATGTCCTAACCAGGTTCCTTCCTCCATGCGTTCGCAAAATCCTCCTCTTTTCCCTTCGGAACATCTGTGTTCATATAAGGAAGGTATCAAGCGCATAATCCGCTCCTGGAATTTTGGGATCTTATTTGTTGGGAGTTCTTCATATTTTCCCAGATCCAGTTTCATTACGATTAGTCTTTTCCTGTAATTCGACCAGTAATTCGGGCCGCGCATCACCTGTATATTCTTAATTTCCATGACTATTATTTTAGCTAGTGTGTTAATAGGAGCGGTTTTCACTATGCAGGAAGGAAATTGAATTAAGTCCCTGCAGTGGTCAGAAACCCGCAGCTATTTGTTATAAACCAAAAGTAAGGCGGTGTTAAAGCCAGATACTTACACAATTTTTCGCTCCAGTTGCATAATTTTTGGAATTATGAAAATTTATGAATGCAAACACACTCCTCTCCCGACGAAATAAATTAATTGATATTCAGTGAATTAACCAAGATGATAAAGATTGAAACTAGGCTGTGGGAGTTCCATTAAAAAAGTTGTAATATTGGGGCACATTATCAGTTGATCATTATGCAAAAGTCATTCTATTTTATTCTACTTCTGATCCTTTGTCTTTCCTGTAAGAAATACAAAGAGAGTGAAAAAGAAGTTTATGGCTCATATATTCTTCGATTAACTGACTCTCCAGGGGAATACGATCATTTGTATATTGATATCCAGCAGGTTTCCGTAAATGTAGATGGTATAGGTTGGGTTGACGTTGGACCGCAAGCACCGGGAATCTATGATATCCTCAGCTTTGACAACGGCATGGACACCTTATTGGTTAATGCCTCGCTTCCTGTTGGGACTGTTAATCAAATCCGTTTGAAATTGGGGACAAATAACAGTGTCGTGATCAGTGGTATCTCACACAATCTGATTGTTGCTTCATCTGAGCAAAGTGGTATCAAGTTAAATGTCAATACCGGAATTTATGAAAATAGCGCTACCGTTGAATGGATGGATTTCGATGCCGGCAAATCCGTTATTGAACTTGGGAATGGAAGTTATCGATTGAAGCCTGTTTTGCACAGTTTTTCAGCCAGTAACAATGGTCGTATCAATGGAATGCTTTTGCCTGCTGCTGCATTGGCGCATGTGGAAGCGATTAAAGGAAGTGATACCTTGGTAGCAATCCCGGAAGATGATGGATTTTTCCAGTTTTCAGGTCTGCAGGGAAATTACAAATTGAGGTTTGTACCAAGCAACCAAACGTATTCGGAACAAACGTTGATGAATAATCAAGTCAGTGGAAATCAATTAATTTCTATCGGAACGATTACTTTGCAATAACCAAAAAAAGAACAAAATCCACCTATTATATTGAACTCTCAAAGAGTTAAATTTTGGTACAAAATCACTAATCAGTGTTACAAGCCGTACTACTAAACCGATTTAACAATTAAATAAAAATTCATTTTTTCTGTTTCATTATTGGAAATCTTCATTAAACAAAATATCTCCAATTACAAAATTAGTTCCGATTCCTGCTAATTTTGAATCGATTACAACTTATACTGAAACAATGAAAAATGCGTTAACTGCAATCTTATTTGCAGGCATACCATTCATATGGTATTCCCAGCAAATATCCTTCTCTCCCGCAGACAGCCTGAATTTTGAATTTCGCACCCCTAAAGGATTTGAGAACTACGAATCGATTACTTTTGAAAAATCTGCCAACAACAACTGTGCTTCAGCAATAACTTTGACTCCAGGTACTGCTTGTATTTCATCAAACACAGTGGGTGATAACACGCAAGTCGGCGAAGTTGCACCTCCATGTACCGGTTTTGGTGGTGGTGGGGTAACGGATCGTACCAATTGGTTCCGATTTACTGCAAGTTCCACTCAAATGGTACTGGATTTCAATAGCCTTTTAGCAACAAACTGTGCGACTGCTTTAGCAGTTTACGGGCCATTTGCTTCGGGAACAGGATGTTTACCCACTGCAGCACAATCAATCTATTGTGAAAATGCAATTGGAGCAGGAGATCCCGGGGACCACAACCTATTAACCGGGCTTGTCGCAGGGCAAGACTACCTGGTCCAGATCCTGAACAAAGATTGTGGGGGGCCTAACTCAGGAACAGCCTCTTTTTGTCTCGGAGTAAGCAATGTCGCTCCGAATAATACCGTTTCTTCCGCATCAACGATCAGTAGTTGTGGAGCTGCTTTCAACGGATCAAATGCACAAGGTTACTATCCTTCAGGGACTGGAACAGGATTAGCGAACCTGGATGGGAATAGTGGTACAACTTGTAGTGGATGTACCGCCGGAAACGACGTTCCATACGTTATGAATAACGATTCATGGTTTAACTTTTGTTCAGCAAATACGGGACAGTGGCAGATTTCATTTACGGTAGGTACTTGCTTTCAATCTGCTCCGAATGCCGGCCTTCAAATGAGTATCTTTACCGGATCAACTTCCAGTTTGGTGAATTTCCAAAATGCACCAAGTCCTTCGACTCCCGGAACTACCTTTACATCCAGTACGATCAATTTAACTGCAGGACAGTGTGCTTACCTGGTTGTGGACGGATTTGCAGGAGATCAATGTACTTACAGTTATACGCTAACAAATATCAGCGGGGGTTGCATCTTACTTCCTGTTGAATTGATCAGTTTTGATGTGCAACGTTTTGAAAAACAAGCGTACTTGAAATGGGCTGTCGAATCTGAAAATAAAAATGATTACTTCACCATCCGCAGATCCTTGGATGGGGTAAACTGGGAAGTGGTTTCCACTGTTCCATCGGTTGGTGATCATGAATATCAAGTGGCATATAGCTACATGGATGAAAATTCCGATGCAAGTAAGTCTGAGATTGTTTACTATGAACTGTCTCAAACGGACCTGAATGGAAGACATGAGGTACTTGCCCTAAAAGCAACTGCCGGAAGAGATGAAGTAAACGATGGTTTTTTGGTTGAAGTAGTTCCGAATCCTACAACTGAAACCTCATTTTCAATTTCCATTGAATCCAAATACGATATTTTCGGAGAACTGGTTATCAGGGATTCCCAAGGAAAAGAAGTTCATTCTAAAAAAGTAAGTGTTGTTCGCGGTGCAAATATCATTTCTATCGAGGATAGCGAATTGACACGTGGAGTTTACTACGTGGAATTTGTAACGCAAAAAGGGAAAGAGATTACCCGTTTTGTGAAAATGTAAGATTATAAATAATTAACAAAGAGAAGGACGGGATCAAAGATTCCGTCCTTTTTTGTTTAACAAACATTATCTCTTTGCCACCTCAAATAGCCGTAAATTGAAGGGGGTAACCCATTAAATTCAGGAATCATGAAAAAAAGTATTTCCATATTCAATTCACATGATGATGCGTTAAAAGCATTGGAGGAATTGCGTGAAAGTGGCGTGAACATGTCTAAAGTTTCTTTGGTCGGTCATGCAGAGATTGTCAATGATCATGTCCATATTAAATCCAACCAGGCATTGGTTGCAGCACCGGTTGCAGCAGGAACCGTATTGGGTACAACCTTAGGATTACTCACAGGTGTGGGGTTATTTGCTATTCCCGGATTGGGGGTTTTATTTGGCGCAGGAGCTATTGTCGGAGCACTGGCAGGTTTCCAGATTGGCGTTGCAACAGGCGGAATTGCCACTATCCTGGTAGATTTGGGTGTCAAAGATGATCATGTTGCTTATGAACAACATCTCAAAGAGGGGCGTTTCCTACTTTTTTACGACGGAAGCGAAGAAGAAATCGAGCATGTGGAACGCATCATCGAAGGAAAACATTTGGGTGTAGCGCGGTATTAGGAAAGGAACTCTGAAAAAAATGCATGAGTGTGAGTTTGACCAGAAGTATTTGTTCCAAACCTTCAGGTTTCAGTATGAGAAGTCAGACAAAAGCGCTATAACCGGTAATCGCCCGTCCGACAATCAGGGTATTGATCTCTTTGGTTCCCTCATAGGAGTAAATAGCTTCCGCATCGGCGACAAATCGTGCAACGTCATGTTCCAGGAGAATCCCATTTCCTCCCATCACTTCACGTGCTTTGCTGACAATGTCACGCGTACGCAAACTACAGAAAACCTTTGCCAAAGAAGCGTGTTCATCAGTAAGTTCTTTTTGGTCTTGCAGTTCTGACAAACGTGCCACCATGGTTTGCATAGCCGTCAGGTTTGTAAGCATTTCCACCAGGTGATTTTGAATCAATTGGAAAGAAGCGATCGGTTTTCCGAACTGTTTCCGTTCGCGGGTATATTTCAGGGCAGCTTCATAAGCTCCACGGGCACACCCCACTGCAAGCCATGCTACACCGGCGCGCGTCATGCGCAACACATTTGCGGTATCTTTGAACGAATTGGCGTTTTGCAAGCGGTCCGTTTCTTCGACCACACAATTTGTCAAAGTGATGATCCCATTCTGAACAATCCGCAAGGCCATTTTATCTTCCATTTTTTCAACTTCCAATCCGGGATTGTTTTTCCGGACCAAAAACCCTTTGACCTGCTTGTCTTCTTCGTCTTCCGCCCAGATAATGATCACATCTGCAAAAGTGGCGTTACCGATCCATTTTTTTTGTCCGTTCAGTGTCCAGCTGTTTCCATTGCGTTTTGCTTTCATGGTTAAACCGCCTGCAACTGCTGAACCTACTTCCGGTTCCGTTAAACCGAAAGCACCAATTTTTCGCAAACTTTTCAGTTCCGGAAGCCATTCCTGTTTTTGCTCTTCCGAGCCTAATAAATAAATGGACCCCATGACCAAACCACTTTGCACACCAAAAAAAGTTGCAAAGGAAGCATCCACACGAGCCATTTCCATCGCCAAAACGCCTTCCATTAAATAAGATCGGACAGGATTACTGTAGCCTTCATAAGCTATCCCACAAATGTTTAATTCCGCCACTTTCGGAATCAGATGATGAGGAAATTCTCCTCTTAACCAAAAATCATTTACAATGGGCTTCACCTCATCTTCCATAAAAGCCCTTACTTTTAGCTGAAGTGCTCTTTCTTCCGGGTTCAGTGTGTGACTGATGTTGTAAAAATCACCGTCAATCGCAGGAAGTTCTTTCTTCGGATGATTACCTCCAAGCATTTTCATCAGTCCTGACAATTGCTTATCGTCCAATTTCCCAACATTCTTCATGACCTCTGCAAGGTCCACTTTTTTTGATAGTTGATTCAACTGGTCCAAATCTACCTGTTTGAATAGACGGTAGGCATTTTTGATGTTTGAGAAAAGAGACATAGCGAACGATTTCCAATGAATGTAGGGTAAAAAGGGACGCCAGAATCTTAAAAGAACTTAAAATAGCCCGAATCTGTGAGATATATAAACTTCCCGAATTAGGATATAAGAGAAATCTAGTACTATTCGATAATCTTTGTTTCATAGTTATTAAAACGACATATTATGAAAAAGATTCTTATACTATCTGCAGCGCTCTGTACATTCTCTGCAGCATTTTCTCAGGAAGCCCCGGAGAAAAAAAACAAGACGCTCTCAATCGGGCCTTCAGTAGGTTTTGGGCATACCGGTATCCGGAACACTTCAGGAACGGACATATTCAAGCCATCCTGGAGTGCCGGAATCATTTTTAATTACAGTTCACTTAAGCATGTTGGATTTTCAGCAGATGTGCTGTGGTCAATGGAAGGAGGCCGTGTCGAAAGTGCAGGTTCTAAAGCTGATCTTACTTTGCAGTACATTCGTGTACCACTGAAATTCGCGTATTATTTCGGTGATTTTGAAGACAATTTCCGTCCTAAAGTAACAGTAGGCCCGTCTATGGGTTTCCTTTTGGATGCCGTAAGTGATTCGGATGTGGAAGGTGGCTCAAAAGTGAATGTGAAGCCCTTTTATGAAAAATTTGATCTTGGTTTGAATGCCTCTATCGGATTCAATCTGAAACTGGCAAGAAATATTTGGCTGAACACTGATTTTAACTATTATACAGGTTTCACGCCAATCCGTGATAATCAATACAACTCAAATTTCGGGGTGAAAGTTGGTGTGGCATTTGGCTTATAACAAGTTAGTCCTCAATAAAAAACGGGAATCATTCTTTAGATGGTTCCCGTTTTTTTATTATTCAACTATGAAATTTTCGATAATACAGGCCTCAATTATTCCTGGATCAACGCAATGATATTCTCTGATGGATCTGTGAACCAAGCCAGGGTCGGACCATCCGTATTGCGGGCAATTCCTTTTGAATCGGTTTTAATATAAGGCATATCATACTGAAGAAAGGAAACACCTTTTTTAGCCAGTTCATCAACCGCATCGTCAATATCTGTCACCGGAATATTCAAAACGGTGAAAGTGGCCGGGACATGGTCCTGTTTCGGGTAGATAATGAATTTCATTCCTTGGTTCACGGTTATTGTCAAAACCGACATATCCCCTTTCTCCACATCCAACCCAAGGACATTCTTGTAAAAGAAGTAAGCTTCATCCGTATCTTCTGCTGAGAAGCTGCTAAATATTCTATCTCTTTGTATCATGGTTTTTATTTTTTTACGAGAACTTTTCAATCACTTTCTCTTCGATCTAAGTTAAACTATTCATTGGATAAAAAAGGGAGCTTTCGCTCCCTAAACCTAAAAACTTAACATCACCTAACTTGGTCTTACATGACTAACCTAGTGTCCAAGTTAGAGTTATGCGAAGCAAAAAGTTTACACTAATCTCTAAAATAGTTGCATAATTCTTAGATTTCCCATCTAATTGTACCTGGATATCAGAACCAGAAAGATTGCTTTGAAAAGAGATTGATGTGTGGGTATTTCGATTTCTCCCACGCATAAGGACCCATTGACCTTTTTCAAAGATTCTGTCACCAGGTAAGCAAAAAAATTAGCTAACTTTTCAGAATTCTGTTGTAAGACAAATGAATCATCAACCCTAAAAAAGTAACCATGCACTATTTTTATGGATTCAACCTGGTTCCAGGGTGAAATAATTTTGAACTTCATCATGAAATCGTTTGAACCGGTGTCGATATTCCGGAAGCCTAATCCGAACTGAGTCACTTTTTTGTGCAATACCTCTTTCTTAACGATCGGATGAATGATCTGCTCAAACCGGATGAAATCTTTTTTAAAGTCTTGCATATATTTTTCTAATTGAAAGTTAAGAAGCCAGCTTACAGAATGGCTTACATGATTTCAATACCGTTTTATATAATTCAAACAAATGTGAAATTTTACAACGAAAAGTTAAAAACATTATTAATCATAACAAAAAATGCACGCCATAGCGTGCATTTACGAAACCAAAATAATCTACTGAAAAATCAGCAATCCAAACGGTCGTTAAGATTTACTTCCAGGAAGCCATTGCATGACAAGTCCAGCCACTGCAATCACTATTGTCAAATGGTAAAGACCACCCACATCGAATCTAAAATAAGCTATCGACCAACCCATCCCCACAAGAAGGGACAACGTACTAACAATTACCCTCATAACTTTCTTTTTTAAATGATGAATCCTATTTTAAAACCCAATTAGTTACAATAAAAATTAAAAGTCATTTTAAGGAAAAAAGAGAGAATGTACTGATTTGATTATCAGTAGAATAGTTGTCAAGTGGGGCTTTCACCCCATCTTAACCTCGCACGATTTACCCCACTACACAAAATTGCATTTCTTAAATTCTGATTCTAAAGTAGTCCCACAATTGCAGAAAGTCTTGCGCAACTTTTATGGCTTTTTACATAATCTTTGGAAAAGTGAATTTTAACACATCTCTATCCGTTATTTAATGAATTAAGAAAGTGTGTTTAAGAAAAAAACAGGAATTCGGAAAATACTAATTGTTCGGGCTTTGATATTCAGGGGTTTTCACAAAAAATTGGAATAAAATCTCAAACTTTCCGAAGTAAATGCAGGATGATCAGTGACTCCTTTTCATAATTCTTTCTTCATCATGATATCTGTTTGCTCATCTTCACCCATTCTGAAAACATGCTTGTCAAATGGGACGAATCCGTTCTTTTCATAAAACCGGATCGCCTTAGGGTTTTCTTCCCATACCCCCAACCAGATGTACTTCTTTTTCATTTGCCGGGCTATTTCCAAAGCTTTCTCATAAAGGACCTGCCCGACCTTTTTACCGTGGTAAGCTTGCTTCACATAGATGCGTTCAATTTCTATCGAAAGATCATCCCTGATTTCTGTTTGGGCTTTTCCAACATTCAACTTCATGTATCCTATCGGGTCCTTCTTCTCCCACGAAATGAAAAAAAGAGAGTTTTGATCGTTCAACTCGGCAGTTAGTTTGGAATCATTAAAACTTTCATCCAAATACTTTTTCATATCTGCTTCTGTATTACTTGCTGCAAATGTTTCAAAAAAAGTTTCTCTTCCAATAAGCTTTATCGTTTCCAGGTCATTCAGGGATGCCCGACTTACAATGAGTTGATCCATGCTTCTTTTTTATCAAATGTATATCAAAAAACAAGGCATATCCACTCGAAGTTTGAAGCAATCATTAGACTTCCGGTTTCGAATTTGTTAAAACGGCATGATCTTAGTAGAAATTGAGTCTTTCATAAAAAAATCTAAAACCATGAAATACCTGCTTATACTTTTATCCCTTTGCTGTTCTACATTTTTGTTTGCACAAAAAGTTCAAAATGCTTCCCATGCCACTATAGGCCATATCAAACCTGATGGCAGAATCCAAAGTTCCAACTATTCAACTGTGGGTTATATAAAAGAAGACGGAAGGATACAAAATAAGGATCATTCAACTATTGGCTATATCAGAGAAGACGGAAGGATACAAAATAAGGATCATTCAACTATCGGCTATGTCAAAGAAGACGGAAGGGTGCAAAATAAGGATCATTCAACTATCGGCTATATCAAAGAAGACGGAAGGGTGCAAAATAAGGATCATTCAACTATTGGTCACGCGAAAGGAATTTCGATGGGTTGGGCAGCTGCAGTTTTCTTTTTCTTCCATTTCTATGAGATCACGCAATAAACTATATGCACTGTTAGTAAAAAGGGTTCCGCTCTCTGTTCTCATTCTCCGTTCTGAAAGAAGATACCTAACTCATTTTTTATTTAATCTTACGCCGGCTTCTAAATAAGCTCTTTTTAATAACTACCCGGTTATGTGGCTTTTCATCATAGATTACCACTTCGAATTGCCTGGATGTAACTATTTCCCCATCAACATTAAATCTAAAAAAGTACTCATCGGGAACTAGTGGGTATTCTCCTACCCACTTATCACCAACTTTCACCAGCAAATTTTCAAATTGATAATAGGACAACCCATCAATCAGCACATATTTCGCATCTTTAAAATCATCCAGTTCCAATCTGTAATTCTTGTTAGATGGGAATTTTCCTTCAAGTTGGTTTTTGAAATCGGTTAAAATCTCATCCTTTGGATAATGTTTCAACCCTTCAGTTAAAGATTCAATCGCTTTTTCTTTTTGATCTCTGCAATACAAAGCAAAACTGTTCATATAGTAATCTTTTGGCTCAGGCTTTATTTGCTTGAAAAAATGTTCAAATATCGGGTAAGAATCAATATTTGCTTCCATATCAAGCAAACCTGTAACGAGTAAACGCATTGTCGTTAAGCGTTGTACTGGATCATGAATGGATTCAACCAGTTCAATGGAAGTAGCAATCTCTTTATTTTCCGCAGCTGTATGCGCTTTGACCAAAATCTGATCGTTGAATAGATCACATATATATAGGGATTTTTTTCCTCGTTTCAATAATTCCCGGACCGATGTTTTGTAAGCGTTCTTAAAATCCAACCCGAAATAGAACCAGATTTCACCGGTGGACAAATTATGAATGTTCGAATAGATTGTACTGGCACCACTGGAATAAAATTGATGGGTTGAATCACAAATTTGTGTGAACAATTCAAATGAAGGTTCATTACTTTTTAATAATCGCTCTGCAATCGGCATCCGGAAACATGGATCGTCCTCCTGGTCTCCATGGCACAAATTATAATTCGTGGAAGCCAGGTGGTTCTCTTTGGTGATCCACATACTATCCGCAACGATAATTCCTAAATTCCCAAACTTGTCTGCCAAATGAAGTTGACTATGTTCAATTCCGGGAATTCTATATTTTTTGTAGAGATCCATTACTTCCCGGACCGTTGAGAAATGCTGCATGATGTACTCAAACATTTTCACATATCCCCCGGGGTAATAATCCCTTTTTCCATTAGCCTTACTTTCAGTATATTCTACCCCGTTAAAGTCAAAAAAAAGACCAGCCTCATTGACGCCTCCCTGCATCCCCTGCTTGGGATCATTATAAGTAAAAAACAGGTACCCATAGCTATCATTGCCGGAGGGAACTATATTTATCAAGTTCTTGAAGGTAAAAAGGTTATCTTCATTGTTCCCCGCCCAAACCTGTCCTTTTTTATCCTTTGCGCTGATGATAGTGCAAGAAAATGCGTGCAATTGAGCGAATAAAGCAATGGTAATAAATAAGGTCTTTTTCATTGATTTAGTTGATCTATTATACCTGTAAACGATTAAAACTACTTGCTTATTTTAGCTCTAAATAGTTTCGACTATATTCTTTCAATAGTACACAATAATTCTGAGAAATGGCAGAGTGTTTAAAATTTCCGGAAGAAATTGAGCCTGAAAGCTATTGGGATTCGAACAGCCTTCAAACAATTGGAAAAACGAGCGAAAATTAATGGTTTACGTAAAGATTAGGATTCGTCACCCTCCTTAATTCTCCCTCGCGGAGAAACCAGAGAAAATTACGAATTCCAGAATATCACTTCTCCTTCACGATTAATAAATCCAGGTTTTCCGTCCTTTATAAAAGGCATCAGGTTCTTCCCTTTTGTACCAAAATAATCAAATGAGTCATAAACGGGTTCAATGATGATTTCTCCCTCGTCATTAATAAAACCGTATTTTCCGTTCAATTTTATCAAAGCCCAATGACGCTGAAACTCCCCGAAAGAATTAATCATCTCATAAATGGGGTCCACAACTACTTCTCCTTCCGTATTAATGAAACCATATTTATCACGTAGCTTGACCAATGCCAGGTTCCGCTTGTATTCTCCAAAATAGCCAATCAGATCATAAACCGGACTAACAATTGTTTCACCACATTTATTTACAAAACCGTACTTGCCGTCTGATTTGATCAATGCCCAATCGCGTTGATATTTACCAAATTCATCAATAAATGAAGCCGTGTTGTTGACAGTCTGCGCAAATATGGAAGTTGTCAGAAACAACGAAAGAAAAAGGATACGTGTTTTCATAGTTCTTTTATGGATGAATGTCATCCGCTTCAAAAAGTAAACATCAAATGAAAACTAATTTCAGAAATAATACAACTTATCTGTCTGATTACCTGAAAACATAATGAAACCAGTGCTCCCGCTCTCAAAACTCAAACTCAATACTGAAAACAAAAAAGCATCTTACTTGCGTAAAAATATTAGAAGAATCCGATAGCAGACTTCGTTCCTCAGTCGCTATGGGTTCACCACAAAGTGCAAAAGCCATCCCCGAAGGAATGGCTTTTTCTACTTTAGTGGTGACCCTAATGTCAGATATTTCGAACTATTTGGTGGAGGATTTAGAAATTGTTATGCAATTAGAAAATGAAATGCTGTGAAAAGAAATTGGGATGATTCATATTTGAATAGATAAAAGAGAATAATTTCACGAACTGATGTTTGGGCAATTTATCTACTCATACAAATCCAATAATACACTATCTAATTTCAAGGATTCTAAATCCATTAATTTGGTTTGCCAGTCCAAAAAAGTGATTTCTAATTCAGTGTATGTAGTCCTACCCTCTTGGTAAATAAGAACTGTTTTATCATATATTAGTTGAAAATTGTTGACTATTTGTTTGGTTAGTTCCAGTTCAGCTTTATTATTTATTTTCTTTTGCTCTAATTCAATCTTTTGTTTTTCGAGCAAAATTACTGTTTGTTCTTTTGCAGCTTCGTTTTCAGTACTTTTCACCTCATAAATTTGCTTTGTTTTCATCCAAGTACCTCTATTAAAGATTGGAATGCTTAAATAAAATCCAATACCCTCATACAAATTTTGATTCACCTGGTCTCTATAAGATTTCGTGGGATTTCCTGCACTTGAAAAATCTTTGTTGTTTGTCGAAAAACCAGTTCCGATCAAACCTGTTAATGTTAAATTAGGTAAAATGCTTGAGCGATCTATTTTCAATTGATAATCAGCATTCTTTTGGTCTATTTCCAACTGAGCCAACACAAAGTTTTGACTCAACTTTGGTTTCTCCGTAATTCTCAAAATTGATTCCAAAAGAACAGCATGTTTAGAAAGTAGCGGTTCACCTATTAAATAGTTTAAATCAATTGTTTTAAGCGAAATATTATTCTCAAGCTTCACTAACAAATTGTTTTCATTCATAAATGAATTATAGCTTTTCAACGTATCAATTGCATTTATTTTGCCACCTTGAATAAGCAACTGTTGAATCTTCTGAATTTGCTTGTACTTTTCCATTCTCACTTTAGCAAATTGAATCTGCTTAGTGAGTTTACAAATTTCAAAATACAATTCTATCACCTGAATTTTCAGTTCGTTTTGTCTGGCTTCCAAAGAAACCTGGCTTTTCTTAATTGCTAAGTCAAAAATATTTCTTCTATGAAGAAAATTCATTCCATTGAACAACATTACACTGGAATTTAAACCAAACGATTGCGAATTTACAGCTGTCGAAGCAAACGTATTGGTAAATGGATCCAATCGTCTGCCGAAAGAGGCATTCAATCCAGTTGATGCACTTAAATTTGGTAATAAGGTAAATGAATGAAAATACCGTTCTATTTTGGCCGTTCTTGAAAGACTAATCTGATCTGCATATAAAATTAAATTAGTATTTGCCTTGTCCAAACATGATTGAAGTGTCAGCGAATCTTGCCCCCAAGAAGAGGTAAATATGAAAAAGAATATGAGCCTGATCAATTTCATTTTAACAAGTTTATAAGTTGATCAAAAAACCTAGTCAACAAGCGTTTGCTTTTAGTAATAACTTTGACTTTACCACTAAACTGAGATTTGAAAGGGATTTGTTTGTCGTATGTTGTTTTCAATTGTTTCGGAAGTTTTATTTTAACTTCATACTTTCCACCTTTATCAATTTGAGTAATAGCTGTGACTTTCCCCTCCAGCATCCCGAATTCATTTTTAGGATAATCCGATAATTCTATGAACGATTTTTGACCCACTTTAACCTTTCCGGCACCTTCACTATTTATTGTTCCAACTGCGCAATAACCACTTGCATCGGGAACAACAACGATGGAAGCTTCATTTGGTTTGTAGTACCGATTAACTTGCAAAATTTTATTGAAAACAATTTTTCCAGAACAAGGGGCTATCCAAACGGTATTTTTTTTCCATGTTCGAAATTCAATTTGTAATGATGCTATCCCAACCTGAATATTTGTAAACATCTGTTGGTCATTTAGCCATCTATCATGTTTCAAATGAGTCAATTTGATTTTCAAATTATTCAATTCAATCAAATTTTGCACTAATTCTCCTTTTTGACTTTGAATGGTTTGCTGTGCTTGTGAATGAACTTTCTTATCTTGTGATAATGTTTGTTTTGAAATGGCATTTGATTCTGCCAGCCGTTCACTGGAAGCCAATTCATCTTTTATTGTCTGATATTCTTTTTCGGAAATTCCTATCCGGACATACGAAATTTCTTGTAATTGCTCTCTTAATGAAATTTCTCGCTGAATCGAAGTTATTTCCTTCTGCGCAATGTTTTGCTTTTTTTCTTCGTTCCAATCTCGAATTTGAGAGAGCAATTTAGTCCAAGACTCTTGGAAAGTGCCCAGTTCAATGGATGAATTAAACTCCGGAATAATACCTAACTGACCATCTAATTCTTTCAATTTTGTCAGATAGGCGTTAGCTCTGAAAATATCATTCGGTTTGGCATCAATATCAAATTGAGCGATCAAATCCCCGGCTTTTACAGCATCATTTTCCCTAACTTCTAACGACTTTAATTGTATGTAGTTTTGATTTACTATTTCAATTGGTGGTTTTGTTGTAGTTACAATAGCATCCCCATTTATTTCATCAGGATATTCAATTAACCAAGACAAACCAATAATCAATAAGATCAACAATAAGAAGAGCCCGTTACCTGAACGTATTAACCAAGAAGGGGGATCAGAAAGCATATCATTCATTGCTTCACTTCTCAAATCAATCTCTATGTCCTTCTGCTCTTTCATTCCAATGGTTTAGTCTACATTCTCTATTTTTTCCAACTCCAATTGATTTTTCACCAAATTGTAATAGCTTCCTTTTAATCCAAGTAGTTCAGCATGTGTTCCTACCTCTATGATTCTTCCTTCATCGAGTACTACAATTTGGTCAGCATTCTTCACAGTACTCAACCGGTGTGCTATCACTACAGCAGTTCTGCCATTGAAAAAACCATTCAGATTCTCCATAATAATTTTCTCATTGTTTGCGTCAAGAGCACTTGTAGCTTCATCAAAAAATAGAATTGACGGATTTTTATATACTGCCCGAGCTATCAATACTCGTTGCTTTTGTCCTCCACTAATCCCCATTCCCTCAGCGCCAATTTTTGTATTGAAACTGAGTGGTAATGATTCAATAAAGTCACGGATGTTTGCTATATGAACAGCTTTTTTCAATTTTAGTTTGTCAATTCTCTCATCACCAATAGCAATGTTATAAGCAATGGTATCATTAAATATAAATCCTTCCTGCATTACCGATCCGCAGTTTTCGCGCCATACATATTGAGAAAAATTAATCAGATCAGAGTCTCCAATTGTAATTTTTCCTTCTGTTGGTTCGTAAAATCTCAAAAGAAGTTTCATTAGCGTTGTTTTACCACTTCCACTTGCACCAACAATGGCAGTTACTTTATTGGCAGGAATAGTTAAGTTAATTTCATTTAGAACGTATTGTTTCATTCCTAAATAGCGGAAACTTACATTTTCCAATTTAATAGTTCTACTCTCGGGTAAATCATCTAATCGATTTTCATCAATTGGCTCTTCATCTTCTTTATTATGTATTTCAGCAAGCCTTTCCAGTGAAATCCTAGCATCCTGCATAGAAAACATAAAGCTTAAAAATTGGGATACCGGTGCATTTAATTGCCCAATAATATAAGAAACCGATAACATCATACCTAATGTTAAACTACCTTCGATTACCAGTTTTGCGGTAACAAAACCAATAATAATATTGTTCAGCTCATTAATGAACAAAGCACCGTTACTTTGTAGTTGTTCAAGACGCAAACTTTTAATCTGAAGTTTAAATAACCTTACTTGAATGTACTCCCATCCCCAACGTTTCTGGCGCTCGGCATTGTGTAACTTTATTTCCTGCATGCCAGCAATTAGCTCCATCACTTTTGACCTTTCCTCGCTCATTTGAGAAAATCTTTTATGATCAAGATCACGTCTTTTTTTCATAAAGAAACTCACCCAAACAAAGTAACAAATTGTTCCTGTCAAAAAAATTCCAAACACTGGTATACTATAGATCGCCAAAACAATTCC
>Ga0247691_1000144_pt1 | contig 16556 bp, 14 predicted proteins | sample CNK32_metaG_FD_182721 | JGI IMG/M metagenome (GOLD analysis project Ga0247691, IMG submission 182721) | Soil microbial communities from Purdue University Martell Research Forest, Indiana, United States - CNK32 | ecosystem: Environmental > Terrestrial > Soil > Temperate forest > Bulk soil...
ATATGAATTACCAATAGTTAGCCCGGTAATATTTCTGGACCAGGCACAACTCCATGTTGTTGTAGTTCCGGTAACATCATCGTAATTTTGAATATTGGTATTGGTACCACCATAGGAAGTTCCACCATTCATTATCCGGAAATTGACATACGACATTGAATTCGTATACCCAAAACCAGAAGAAGTGAATATTACTAAAGCAGTTGTTTTAGTAGCTGTAAATGTGACACTTACTCCGGGAACATTTACAAATGTTGCATTGGGAATCGTGAAATCCGAAGCTAAAGACGCACTCGATGGATTAGCTGTCGGGCCAACCGGACCTTGTGGCCCCGTAGCACCTATTGCTCCGGTAGCACCCGTAGCTCCTGTTGCTCCTACCGGACCTTGTGGACCTGTAGCACCCGTCGCTCCCATTGGACCTGCTGGACCTGTAGCACCTGCCAAACCAGTTGCGCCCGCTGCGCCATCAATACCGTTTGTTCCCGTCGGACCTTGTGGACCTACCGGACCCGCAACTCCTGCCGGGCCTGTAGCACCTGCCGGACCTGTAGCACCCGCTGCACCGTCAATACCGTTTGTTCCCGCCGGACCTTGTGGACCTGCTGGACCCGCAACTCCTGCCGGGCCTGTAGCACCTGCCGGACCAGTTGCACCTGCTGCACCGTCAATACCGTTTGTTCCTGCCGGACCTTGTGGGCCTGCTGGACCCGCTACTCCTGCCGGGCCTGTTGCTCCGGTTGGTCCTGCCGGACCTGAAGGACCTGCCGGGCCTACTCCACCTGCGTTACATAAGTTTTGCCAGGAGGTTGAACTACTTTCGTAAAAGAAAAAACAGTTCACATCAATATCATAAACGAGTAACCCTTCCGTAGGTGCTGCAATAGCATTCCGCTGAATGGTTGTCATTCTTGGCACCAGTACACCCTGGCTGGTTGATTGCATTTCCAAAATTGCATTTGAATTCGGAGTAGTAGTTCCAATTCCAACATTGTTTTGAGCATAAACGGCATTTAATCCAAAGACAAATGCGATAGCAGCAATAAAGTTGTGTTTTTGTTGCATGATTCTTTTTGATTAGTTTCTGATAACGGTTACGTTACCTTGATAATTGTATTCTTTTGAGGCGGAGGAAGCTTTCAGTTTATAAAAATAAACTCCTTCATCAACCGGTTTTCCATCCACTTTTCCATCCCAGATATGCGATGGATCATTGGATACGAACATGGTATTCCCCCATCGATTCACGATGACAAGATTATAAGATTTAATTCCGGCAGTTTTGATCAGGAAGATATCATTCGTTCCATCATCGTTAGGTGTGATGATATTCGGAACTACAATATCCGGGAAAATTTCGATTGTTTGCGTCAAACTTCCCGTACAACCGTTTGCAGCGGTGACCATCAAAGTTACTTGATACCCTTCAGCTCCATCCTCATAAGTATGACCGGGATTCTGAATCAAAGAACCCTCTCCGTCACCAAAATTCCAATCCCAGGATGTTGATCCGCTAGTTTCATCCGTAAAGCTGTAGCTGGTTCCATCTTCCGTGAAGGAAAATTGAACATTTGGAGATGGATTAATTGTTGGAATACATGTTCCAGGTTGAGAAGTACAACCATTTGTTCCCAAATCAACAACTGAAACAGTACCTGTTCCTGTTGTCCAGTCAACCTGAACCGAAGATGTTCCCTGTCCGGATGTAATGGTCCCGTTTGATGGGAAAGTCCATTGAAAGTTTCCGGATCCGCCGTTTACTGCAAACACATTGTTAAATGAGTTCTCACAAAGGGAAGGACAATTCAAAGTTGGAGGTCCTGGTCTAACTGTCGACAAAATATATGGATATCCCGGATTTGTAAAATTCCAAGCAGATTTTGTTCTTGTCGTAAACCCACCATTGATAGTTGATGTGGTAGCTGCCATATCGTTCCAAATTGAGTTGGCATTTCTCCAATGAGCAAGACCCGTCCAATCCCCATCATCCGCAATCACATAAAACAAACGAATGTCTGTAGGTGCAGAGCCGATTAAACGTTCAATAGAATGATAGTATGCCGGATTCAAAGCGCACATATTTCCATCCGTATCTGCCCGGTCAAATGCATCGGTATTCGAATCATAATTGTTGAAACGAACCGTATATTCTGCCCCGAGGTTTGTTTGAGGAGTCAATTCAACAGGGCGAAAACGCAGTGTTCCTGTACTTGAACCCGTTGGAAATAAATAAGTGCTTGCGAAATTGGTTATGCGTGAAAGTGTTCCAGGTTCCAAACTGCTCACAAATCCCTCAGCTCCAAATACATTGGAATAAGTTATCGCTGCAACAGCAGGATTCAACACAAAAAACGAATTCGTTTGCGTTTCCAATTCTCTGTCATTCAGCTGAAGAACTCCGGATGCGCCGGTGGATCCATTAACCCCTTGCAAGGTCTTTTTTCTATTGTTTCCAGTTCCCGCTCCGGTAAGGATCAGGTTGTTGAAAACCGTGGAAACTCCGTTTGTCGAGGTAATAAATTGCTGGGTATTTCCGAATAAAGTAACCGTTGAAGTTCCAAAGTTGAAGATCCCATTATTGATCCAATCCTGTTCAACCCGGTAAAATCCGTTTCCACTTACTGAAGCGTTATTTCCGATTTTAAATGTTCCCGGGATTGGAAGTGTCGAATTTTTTGTGATGGTTGTAGAACCGTTATTGGTTAAAGTGCTTGTTTGGGCCAATTCTGCGCCACCGTTCACCTGAACTATAGCACCCGAAGAAATGGAAATAAGCGCTCCGTTTGAATACAGAATCTGTCCCATAGAGAAAAATGGGGACAACAATGCCAGTAGTAGTACACCAGTTAGTAGTTTCATCGTAGTATGCGATTAATGTAAAACCAAAGATAATCAATGCTTTATCAATTATCCTAAATTTCAGACTGTTAAATTCAGAAATTAGTTGCATATCGTGCTGATTTTAGTGTAATTAGGTGAAACTCCAATCAGTTTTGTGAAATTCTACCTCATCCTTGTTTCAGATTTTAATCTTTGGGTTAAAATAATGTGATAACCTTCCAACTCGGTATTAGGAATTCAGCGTTCATAATTTGGTTTTAATTAACTTTGCAGCATGGAAGAACGTTTGGACAAAATATTAGTTGACCGGGGATTGGTAACCTCCCGAACTCGAGGTGAGGAACTGATAAAAAACGGCGATGTGCTGGTAAACGGTATTTCCGTAGAAAAGCCCGGAAAGAAAATCCACATCGATTCCAAGATCTTACTTCTGAACGAAGAATTAACCTGGGTTTCAAGAGGAGCTCTTAAATTGATTAAAGCCATCGATCATTTCCAAATACCGGTTTCGGACAAAACCTTTATTGACTTGGGAGCTTCCACAGGCGGTTTCACGGAGGTGCTTCTAAGTAAAGGTGCAAAACACGTTTTTTGTGTGGATGTAGGCCACGGACAATTACACGAACGTATCCGGACGAATCCTTCCATTACAAATATTGAAAAAACACATATCCGGGAATTGACAACTGCACATGTTCCTGAAGCGGTTGACGGCATGGTAATCGATGTTTCATTCATCTCCCTGGAAAAGGTACTTCCATTCACCGGTTCTTTCGTGAAAGAGGGCGGAACATTGGTTGCTTTGATCAAACCCCAATTCGAATTGGAGAAACGCCTTTTAAACAAGAGCGGAGTTGTGAAAAGTGCTTTAAATTATCCGGGGATTTTGCAACGAATTGAAAAAGCAGCCCTTGACTCTCATTTTGAAGTGAACGGAATCATTGACTCCCCTATCATTGGCGGAGATGGGAATAAGGAATTCCTGCTGTTTGCAACGAAGAAGTAGTTAATTACACTATAAATGCTCCCGCAGATTACACTGATTGCATGTCGCTAAAGCTTTAGCGATGGCACAAGCGTTCAGCGGGTAATTTAAAAATCGAGTTAAACAAAAAAAGAGCCCCATTGTGGGACTCTTTTATTCAAGCCAGTTCTACCTTGCCTCGACTATTTCGTTATCGTTTGAGTTGTAGTAATTTTTCAAACTCCATTGGAGAAGTTGATAACGAAATAAATATCTTTCTACCCCTTAGATGCAGGACATCCTGAAAGGTTGGAAATTAAAATGAATATTTTATCTGGAGCTTTACACCCTGGATATCATTAAACACTGCGTTCTCACTTTTCATGCGGGAAACAAACTGATACTGCATTCCCAAACCAAGCGCTGTTTTGTTCCTGAACGGTGTGAAATGGTAATCAATTCCAGCTGTTGCACCTACTTGCAGTTTCTTCGAATTGTACACATTCGTAATCGTCGTTCTGCTTTCTTCGTAGCCATTCAACAAACGGTTTACAGAAATTCCTCCATAAACAGTTACGCCTTTAAAGGTATAACCGATAGCAGACATCAAATAGATTGTGTTCAGTTTTTGGTTTGAATTCATATAACGGCCATTCACATAGCTTCCGTTTGATTGGGCATATTGACTGAATCCAAGGTCCTGTGTAAACCGGAACTTACCCGAATACAAGTGATACTGGAAATCAGCAGCTATCCCCATGGAAGGAATTGAACTGGAGAATGCACTTCGGTCTTTCTCGTTGATAAAAGCAAACTGCCCGCCTACCAAAGCGCTAAATCGTGGTTTGAATGGGGATTTGTAAGGCAGGAATTCGAAATCTCCGATTACACCCGGTTGAACAGTAATCTCTTTTCGTCCCAACTCATCCAAAGCTGCCAAATCATCCAAAGTGGAATTGGTCTCTTCCTTCGAAGTCAATACAGTATTGTTTTGTGGCTCGTTCGGTTGAACGGTATGATTATTTTGAGCCAAATTTTGGTTTGTATTTAATGTGTTGTTCTCTACCCCTCTATTGGTTTGGTTATTCGCATTGGCAACCAATAATTGTTTCTGAGCATTTGCCTTTTGCTCCGCTGGCCCCTTCACTTCATTGACAGCAACCAAATTCGTTCCTTCAGTGGAAGCAGCATTTCCAGCTTTATCCGATTGAGCAATTTGTCTGGTATCCGGAGTTGCGCTATCGACCCCAATCACGCTCGTATTGAATGCAAAAAGACTTTTTTGCGCTGAATCCGCAACGGGATAGCGATCCGTATAGAATGCCACAAAGACAAAAACAAGTGACGCCGCAGCCATTTTCATCCATGGAATGCTGGTTGTGATCGGGTAACTTAATGTGGTGTTCAAACGGGTCCAAACGCGTTCCCTGGAAAGTTGTTCTTCCAATTTGGACCAACCATCCCCTGAATTATTCGGAGACCAGTTCTCATACGCTTCAACTAACGGCTTATCGGCAGAACTTCCATTCGCTTCCAGGGTTTCATCCAAACGGTCCCAAACAGCAGAAACAGCCAAATCAGCCTCCAAATTCTCCCAGACATCAGAAGACGGCAACCCCGTATCCCAATTCCCGAAGGATTTTTGAAGCGATTTAAACTCCCGGTTTGAATTATTTAGATTTTCCTCAGCCATTGTATTTATGAGACCAATTTTTGTTTTAATACGGAACGTGCGTAGTTCAACTGGGATTTGGAAGTCCCCACGGAGATTTCCAATTCCTCTGCAATCTCAGAATGTGACCATCCTTCCAAAGCATATAATTTCAGCACCAAACCTGCTTTCGTGGGTAATAAGTTGATTTCCTCCAGCACCTTTGCAAAAGGAATTCCAGTTTCCAATTCAGTTTCTTCCTGGTCGATATAAGGAATATCGCCCAATTGGGTGAAGTTCTTCCGCTTCCGTAAGGTTTGAAGGCAACAGTTCACTGTCACTCTTCGCATCCAGCCTTCAAATGAACCGGTAAAAGTGTACGAACCGATATTCTTATAGATATGCATGTACGCATCGTGCAACATGTCTTCCGCATCCTGCGTATCAGCGCCATACAACTTGCACACCTTGAACAGGTCTTTGGAAAAAAGACGATACAACCGTTCCTGTGCAAATCGTTCCCAATTTGCGCAGCCTTCGATGATATCTTTGTATTCTGCAGACATTATTCGACAGTTAGCACCAGAGCGTTTGGCAACTGTGCGGTAATTGCAGTATAGAATTGTCCTGGTCCACTTCCACCAGTATTAGCTCTTATAACCACCGTCTCAACTCCATTTTCCATTGAGATCGGGGGAGATTGTAAAAAACTGGAGGAAATATTCAATAATTGGTTCACATCAAATCCGATAAACACCTTGTAATCCTTCTTTTTCTTCAAAAAGAATGGATTCTGAACTTTAAAACTTAAATCATCCAGGTTCGTCCATTCGATGATCATCGGGTAAGTCAAATTACCTTTGGTATAAGTTCCTTCCAATCTTAAGCATGGATTATTCGTTTTATCCATTAAGGCTTTCAGGGTAAACTCCGTGTAATCCCCCATCGGAACATCCAGGGAAATTCCCAGGTCGCTCTGAGTGGTAAACTGTATCTTTTGCAGCTGTTCGGGTAAGCTTTTCGATATCTCAACAGGTGATCCTTTTTCCCGGATACCGGAAATACTGAATTCCTTCGAGTAAAAATAACCTTTGGTTATCGTATAATTACCTTGACTATTGCTTGTAGAAGCAAATCTCCAGTTCACCCCAAGGTAAGCAGGCTGTTTCAAGTTGTATTTTTCACAACCAGTTCCAACAACCACTAATATCAGTAATAGGTATAAGACCTTCATTTGTAATCAATTTAAAGCTAAGATACAGCTAAAATAAAAAGGTTGGAAATTAATCTTATTTAGAAACTATACAAATAGGCATTTAACTATCTTTGTACTATGGAAAATGCATCAACAAGAAAAATGAATGTGCGTGAGATTCGCCAAGATTTCCCTGCACTTCGTCAACAGGTATATGGGAAAAACCTGATCTATTTTGACAATGGTGCGACTTCTCAAAAGCCACAAATGGTGCTTGATGCCATTAACCAATATTACAGCATGGACAATGCGAACATTCATCGTGGAGTTCATCACCTGAGCCAAAAGGCAACTTCCGAATACGAGGATGCGCGCGAAACGATCCGCAAATTCATCAATGCAGAAAAAAAGGAAGAGATCATTTTCACAAAAGGAACTACTGACGGGATCAACCTGGTGGCGTCTTCTTTCGGTGAATTGCTAAGTGCCGGAGACGAGATCATCATTTCTGCCATGGAGCATCATTCCAATATCGTTCCATGGCAAATGCTTGCCGAGCGCAAAAAACTGGTACTGAAAGTGATTCCGATCAACAAACGTGGGGAATTGCTTTTGGAAGATTATCAAAACTTGCTTTCTTCTAAAACAAAATTGGTTGCAATCACCCACATTTCGAATAGTTTAGGGACGATCAACCCGGTGGAACAGATCATTGAAATGGCGCACGCCGTTGGAGCAAAAGTGTTAATCGACGGAGCACAAAGTGTTCAACACACCAAAGTGGATGTCCGTGCAATGAATTGTGATTTCTTTGTTTTTTCAGGACACAAGGTCTTCGGACCAACAGGAATCGGGGTCCTTTACGGAAAAGAAGCCCTTCTGGAAGAAATGCCTCCATACCAGGGTGGTGGTGATATGATCTCCAAAGTGACTTTCGAACGCACAACTTATAATGAATTGCCTTTCAAATTTGAGGCTGGAACTCCGCACATTGCCGGGGGAATTTGCCTTGGAACAGCATTGAATTACCTGAACCAGTTCGATCCGAAAGAATTGGAGGAATACGAGCGTGATCTGACAGAATATGCGCAGGAAATGCTGGAAACATTCGAGAATATCACTTTGATCGGTACTGCAAAAAACAAGACTTCCGTGGTTTCCTTCCACGTGCAGGGAATTCACCCTTTCGATATCGGGACGTTACTGGACAAACAGGGAATTGCTGTTAGGACAGGACATCATTGTACGCAACCTTTGATGGATTTTTACCAGATTCCGGGGACCGTCAGGGCTTCATTCGCATTTTACAATACGCGGGAAGAAATAGACCAATTTATAGCAGCAGTGGAAAAAAGTATTTCCATGTTAGGTTAAAAGGACATCATGAATATTCAAGAAAAACAGCAAGAAATCATTGACGACTTTGCCATCTACGATGACTGGATGGAGAAATACGAATACATCATTGAACTTGGAAAAGAGTTGCCATTGATCGATCCGGACAAAAAAACGGAAGATCGATTGATTGAAGGTTGTCAGAGTCGCGTTTGGTTGGATGCGACTATTGATCAGAACAATATGATCCGGTTGACAGCTGATTCTGACGCCATTATTACCAAAGGAATCATCGGACTGCTCATTCGCGTTTATGATAACGAAAAACCAGAAGATATTGTGAAGAGCGATCTTCATTTCATTTCCGAAATCGGACTACAGGAACATCTTTCACCCACCCGTGCAAATGGTTTGTTGAGCATGGTTAAAAAAATCAAATTACTGGCATTGTCCGCATTAGCAAAATAAGATGGAACATTTAGAAGATAAAATAGTTGACATACTAAAAACCATATTCGACCCTGAGATTCCAGTTGATATTTACGAACTCGGATTGATTTACGAAGTACGTATTTCAAAAGAGGGTGTTGTGGAAATCGACATGACCCTGACTTCTCCGAACTGCCCGGTAGCCGAATCCTTACCGAGAGATGTGAAAGAGAAAGTCGAAAGCGTCGAAGGAGTTACGGAAGCACATGTCAACATTGTATTTGACCCGCCATGGGACAAGGATATGATGAGTGAAGAAGCTAAATTGGAATTGGGATTTCTATAGAAGTTCAAAGGTTGAAAATGTTCAATTGTTCAAATTAAAATTTCCATTAAACTTTGTTTGAACCCTTTTGAACTCTTCATTTGAACTCTTTGAACTTTCTCATAAATTTACAGTACGGATTAGATCCGTTTACATTAATCGAAACAAATTAGTTATGACAAGAAGAGTTGTGATTACCGGTTTGGGAGCCCTTACACCAATCGGAAATAACGTTCCTGATTTTTGGAACAACATGAAAGCCGGAAAAAGCGGTGCAGCACCCATTACCAAATTTGACACATCAAAATTCAAAACAACTTTCGCTTGCGAAGTGAAAGGATATACCCCATCAGAACATTTTGATGTAAAAGAAATTCGAAAATACGACCCCTTTTCCCAATACGCACTAGTTGCGGTGAGAGAAGCCGTTGCAGATGCAGGAATCAATTTTGAAGAATTGAACCGGGACCGCATCGGGGTGATCTGGGGATCCGGAAATGGTGGGATCCAAACGTTCCAGGACCAGATGAAAGAATATTGTGAGGGCGACGGAACTCCACGTTTTACTCCCTATTTTATTCCCCGGATTTTAGTTGATATCGCTTCCGGAATTATTTCCATGGAATACGGACTTCGCGGAATTAATTACTGTGCTGTTTCTGCCTGTGCAACTTCCAATACAGCCATGATCGATGCTTTTAACTACATCAAGTGGGGAAAAGCGAATATGATCATTTCCGGTGGTTCCGAAGCAGCAATTACCGAATCGGCAATGGGTGGATTCTCTTCTGCCCAGGCTTTGTCCAAACGCAATGATTCTCCTGAAACGGCATCTCGCCCGTTTGATATAACACGTGATGGTTTCGTCATGGGTGAAGGATCTGCAGCATTGATTTTAGAAGAATATGAGCACGCGGTTGCCCGTGGTGCAAAAATCTACGCAGAAGTGGTTGGTGGTGGAATGGCTGCTGATGCTTATCACCTGACAGGAACACATCCGGAAGGCGATGGAGCGGTTTTAGGAATGGAGGAAGCGCTTCGCGATGCGGAGATCACACCGGACCAGATCGATTATGTCAATATGCATGCAACTTCCACTTCACAAGGTGACAACAGCGAATTAATCGCTTTGAGACGCGTGTTCGGTGAAAGACAATCGTTGAGTGTTTCCGGAACAAAATCGATGACGGGCCATTTGCTTGGGGCAGCAGGAGCTGTTGAAGCAATTGCTTGTATCCTTGGAATCCGGGATTCTGTGGTTCCTCCGACAATCAACACAACAGAGATCGAACCCAATTTCAAAGATTTGTTTGACTTCCCTCTACAAAATGCGAAGCCGAAGGAAATTAAGTATGCCATGAGTAATACATTCGGATTCGGAGGGCATATTGCTACGGTGATCTTTAAGAAATTTGAAAAATAAAAATGTGGGGACGCGAAGCATCGCGTCCCTACCATTTTATATTTTCAATTTCATCCAATCAATCATCTGTCCACAGAAAAACTGTAATTCCTCCGAATCGCGTTTCATGGGATGGACCGTATTCAAGGTATGTCCGGCATTCGGAATCGGTAGAAATGCATTTTGGGAATTGTTCTTATACACCCACGAAAAAATCGTTCTTCCATGTTCAAAAGGAACGGATTCATCCTCTACAGCATGGGCTACAAAACACGGGATGGTCAACTTTTCGACAATTCCCTGCATATTCCAGGTCGTATCACTTGCCAATGTTTCAGCCAGAAATTCGGGTCCTTGAGGTAAATCTTGTTTGGTGCGCATATTGGGCCTGAAATAAACGCCGTTCGCTTTCCATTCCTCCATAATTTCCGGAGTTCTCACATCCAAAGTCCGCAAGGAATTCAACAGGATGATTCCGGAAAGTTTGATTCCGGATTGTTGAATAGCATGAGACGCGAATAGCGCAGAAAAACCTCCCATGCTGTGACCGAAAAGAAAGAATTGATCCGGTTTATAAAAGATCGGGTTGGAAGTAATTTCTTTCGCCATAAAAGCCAGATCTTCCACTTCCAACCTCCTGCAATTCGCTTTGTATTTCGCCAGATCATCAAAAAAATCCCCATCATCCGAAATTCCGCAATGGGTATAATTGAATGCTACGGAAGAAATTCCTTTTTCAGCAAAAGCCTGCTGAATTGTCGGGAACATTCCAAAGTGATAAAATCCATTGTGACCGCAAGCCATCAATACGATCGGAGAATCCGCACCACAAGAGACAAAATTACCTCTTATTGTTCCATTCGAACTTTCAATCTGAAAGAGTTTAGTTTCCATCTTTAATCAATTGCACTACCCCAAAGTTAGTTTGTAAAAAGTAAAATCCATCTTCCAAATTCTTCGTCTCAAATTGATATCCTTCCACCAATTTCTGTATTCTGATCGGTAATTCCTGTCCGGAAACATCAATCAAACGAAAGTTAGTTAAAACATTCGTTGTTTTCAAGACAAAAGCAGACTGAATCGGGTTCGGGTAAATTTCCAGTTCGCTGAAATTCAATTCATCCATTGAACTCAAAGGCTCACAGTAATTGATCCTTAAATTGATGCTGGAATCACATGGGAATTCATAACTATTCATTGACCGGGTAATGTATGGAGCATCCGTTTCTATCATGGGTTTTAATCCTCCGGGAAGTGTCACTTGAGCCACCGATCCATTTCCAAGACAAACATTTTTAGCTGTAACACTACCATTCCAGGTGTAATCTGCCAAAGCATCCAAAATACGATAGATCCCGTAATAATCATGCGCATTTAAAGCAATGATGGTATTCGGAGTATTATGATCTGCCAAATATACATATCCATTGACAGTATCTCTTGGAAGGATCAAGAAGTCCTTTTCTGCAGTTGGAATGGAAATATTTCGGAAAATATCCGCAGCCAAACGGTGGTCATTCGTAGAATCACTTTCATAGATTTCAGTCACCAACTTCACATCGCCCGGAAAGTTTTGTAAATCATTCTGGCTAATATTGTACGAATACCACTGAGCAGAAGCATAAATAAATCGTCCGTTGTTTCCCCAGTTATTTTCTGTAAAACAGGTAAAGGAATTACCGAATGAAGCTCCTCCACCAAAAGAATGCCCCATAAATCCAACTCGGGTAGTGTCAATAATATTCGGATAATCCCGTGCAGCTTTTTGAAATCCTTCCAACAAATTTTCATAACGCATAGGGACAGAAACTCCCGTTGTCTGATAAGGAACAAAAACGAAAGCGTATCCTTTTTTTGCCACAAAATCAGTTAGTCCTTTGATATAAAGCGGATTATTTCCTCCGTAAGCATGTGAATAGAAAATCGTCGGGACCGGTGTCGTGATTTCCTGGGGGTGATAGATCACGATATCCTGTCCATTGAAGTTGGCATTATTGAAAGCTTCCGATGCAACCGTATAAGTTCCATCCGAACCATAACCGGAAGTTGGTTTTCCGACATTCGGATCTGAATATTGAGCCCCCGCTAAAAATGGTAAAACAAGCGTTAAGGAAAAAAGAATCTTCATATGCGTTGTATTAGTTTATGAAGCTTAGATGTGATTCAACTTCGAAAGTTTAACTGTGAAATGGATTTAAAACATTCCAAAATAACATACCCCATTTCTCCAAAATACAGCCGGAAAAGGTATTTTAATTGCATTTAGTGGCTTCAACAACTTTTTTAACCACGGTCTTTTGATGGGCAATTGCGACCAGTCCAAATCCAGTGAAATGGCATATTCCTGTTTCGCAAAGTAGGTTTTACCTGTATTCAAATCGGTGTAGGTGTTTGAATCTCCATTCAGTTTTGCATCAATGCTATAACCGAACCCGATCTGAATCCATTTCGGAAATTTTGATTCCTTGAAGAAGGTCCCGGGAGCCACACAAAGCCAATAACTTTGAGCATTGTAATCTTTCAACAGCCTTTCGGAAAAATTGGAGCCCAGGGTATTGGGACGAACCGCAGCATAGGAAGATGGTTTATATCCGAACTTCAATTGAAAGCGTTGCTCATCCCAACCCAATTGCTGTCCTATAAACAAACCTACTCCGGCTGTATTTGCAGTCAGATCAGCCCAGGAAAACCCCCATTCGGCGCTAAATCCATCCAATACCTCCACTGATAACTGGTAAGTCCATGCTATTCCACCGGAAAGGATAGTCGCTTTTTGTTTGGGCATTCTTGCCCAGCGCCAGGCAGCATAATTGACTGTGGACAATTTATACGCGGTGTACCCATGTCCAAATTTGTCCATATAAAGCCATTCATTCGAATCGTTGAAAGTATGAAACTTGGATTTGGGGTATTCCTTGTACCAAACGGCTGAAAGCAAGGCAACACTTCCTCCACCCAATACCAAATCAGTACCTGCAACCCAATAGGATCGCTTGTTCCAGGTAGTATCTGCCAGTTGTGCCGAAACACCTAAGGCACCAAAAAGAAAAAGACAGAAAAGAAGCACTTTCACACAGGAAAAATACAACTTTCTGTCTTTACTCATTCAGATAAGCAAGTAAAATCTATTATCGAGCTACCGCCACTTCAAAGGTCACGTCAACCAAATCTCCAATTTTAGAATCGGAGGTCATTGTATGTTTTGTTCGGTCCACCACAGTTTTACCCACAAAAACCAATACTTCGGTTCCATCTTTTTCCACCTTTGACACAAATCGCAAATGGACTATCACCTCTTCCTTCATTCCTACAAACTCCAAATCACCTGTTATTTTGTAATCCTCTCCCACCTTTTGGATGTTCCGGGATTGGAAGGTGATTTTCGGATACTTCTCCGACTCTATAAATTCGTCACCCAATACCGATTCGTCACGGATATCATTGAAAGTAGTCAAGCTTCCACTTTTCATTTCCACATTCAAACTTTTCAAAACAGCTGATTTATCCAGTTGAAGATCAACTATGAAATCCTTGATTGCCCCTGCAGTGCGACTGGCAGCCGGACCTACTTCAAATTCCAGTTTTGAGTTAGCTGCTACACTTTTCCAGGCTCCCGCATCCCCGTCGGAAAGTGCAATTGCCGGAATAGCCATCACGTCTTCTTTCTCCGTTGTTTGATTTAAGTCGGGATCGGAGGATTCCAAAAAGCTTTCGACTTTCAATTTTTCGGGTTGAAGGCAGGAATCCACCGGACCGGTAAGCCCGATCAAAATGAGTGGTATCAACATTCCCTGGAAAGGTTTTTCCGAATCAGGCCGCTCGATCAACGCCAATGCCAACGAAGATCCGATAATTGCTCCCAACAAGGTCGGTGTTCCACCAAAATTCTCATTTGCCAGTCCAAAACTCACCAATACCCCTATGATTAACAAGGGAATGAACAAGCTTAAAAAGATCCGCGCTTTTTCCCTTTTGATTGATTTACAAGCCCAGAGAGATCCCAAACCTGCCAGGATTCCCATCCACAGATTTCCTTTCAGCAACGAATCCGAAACTCCATCCAGGGAATTCAGGGAATAGAAAAGCCATGCAACTGCGAAAAGTAAAATTCCAAGCTGCATGCCATTGTTTGAACGCAAACCCAAATTAGCAGCAAAAAATCCTGTAGCCAATAAGATCACTCCAAAAGTAGAAGCCACAAACGAAGCTGCAAAGACAAAGATCCCCAAATAAACAAGTGAGATTGCCGTACTGAATTCAGCCTTATCCGCGCCAAACCAACGCTCGGCAAACCAATCCTTTATCTTGGCAAAAAGTGGGATCATGGACCCGATAATTGCAAATGAGGCCACTCCCATGGTCCAATCCACATCAAATCCCTGGTAATTCGCCTTTGCTCCGATGGGAATAAGTGCTAAAAAACCAACAAAATAAGGTGCCACCATCCGGATCTTATCCGAAAGCAAAGAAATCAGGTACCCCAAAACAATGATCCCGATCAATGTCAGGCAAATCATATTCAACGAAGGATCTTGCTCAAATCCATTAGCTAAAGCGACAATCAGGAAGATTATCGCTATACTTAATGAAGTTTTAAAAAGAAATGCTGAATGTGTTAAAAAGGCGGTCACAATTGCTATAATTCCAACGCCCAAACCAAGATAATTTTCCATAGTGATGTTTTTTACAAGTAGTATTTATTTCTAATGGAATCCGCCCGTCTGCCACGGCAGATCGGGAACAAGTGAAAAATTAACTTAAAAAACCGAATTTTCCAAAGAAATTTTAACAAATAAGGAGATGGAAATCTGGCACTTAGAGAAACAACAGGTTCATAACTGTATATCGGGTAATTTATAAGAAGGCAAGTACTGAACGTTATTTCTTCTTTTAAGTAAGCTTGCTAAAAAATGAGTTTATTTGATAACTTTATCCGATGCGCCTGGAGAATAAAATGAAATATGTTCACTTTTTGGGATTATTAATCCTAATCTATCTGGTGATCTTTTTGAAATTGGGCAGTTTTCATATGCGTCATTGGGACGAATCTATGTTTGCTGTTAACACGTATGAAATGATCCATAATGGCAATTATTTCTCGCTCTATTTTGATGGCAAACCGGACTTATTCAATACAAAACCACCATTAACAACCTGGCTGCAAATTTTATCAGTCAAACTATTCGGATACAACGAACTTGCTTTAAGGATGCCTTCCGCACTGGCAGCATCCGCCTCGGTAATTTTGGTTTACCGGTTTATGTCAAAACAGTTCAATCTTCTTTGGGCATGGATCAGCGCTTTAATTCTTCTGACATCAGCCGGATTTATTCATTTTCATACCGCTCGTACCGCTGATTCGGATTCTTTGCTGTGTTTCTTCATTTTAGTGGGAAACCTCTATTTTTTCAACTATTTAATGGAAGATAAGAAGAAGTATATTTTTCTATTCTTTGTATTTATCTCCTTAGCATTTGCTACCAAAATGTATGCAGCCTTGTTATTTATTCCTGCCTACATCATCATTTTAATGAGGTATAAAAAAATGTTCACCTTCATTTTTAACCGCTATTTTTTAGCCGGGATAATCCTGTTTCTCGTTTCTGCAATCGGGTTGGTCTTACTCCGGGAAATGGATTCTCCGGGTTATCTCCGGGAAATTCTTTTTAAGGATGCCGGGCGTATGTTAACGGTGGTAGAAAACCACCGGGAATCCGGCACTTTCTACTTCGATAATTTTTTCTCATCGCGTTTCTCCAGCTGGTTTCTGTTGTTGATAATAGGTGCAAGTGCAGCATTCTTTATTGAAGATAAATCGGTGAAATCCTTTTTGACAAACCTGACGATACTTGTTGCTACTTATCTGGTGATCATTACTTTTTCAATTACTAAATTAGAATGGTACGATATGCCTTTGTATCCGATCATTTCTATTATAGCAGCATATCCTTTGTACTATATTATCCAAACTTTAATTAGTAACTCCAACCCCAAAAGATGGGTACAGCAGATGCTGATTATTGTTGTCGTATTTATCTATCCTTATCACATGATGTTCGATAAATCCCAGGGCAACCGAATTCCTACCGGGGAAAAGAAACAAGAGGCGAATGAGCACTATCTATTTAACAGAATCAATCAAAAAAGTAACTTGGATAAAATCACGGTTTACTATTCAGAATATGCCGGTTCATTACTTTTCTACAAATACAAATTAGCTGAGTTAAACCAGGAAATTGAATTGAGTAACACCGGTGAATTTCACCTGAACGACAAAATATTGGTTTCGAATGACAGCTTGATCCATAGAATGCATGAGCAGTATACTTTTTCAACGATCGATCAGCTTGAAAATGCGCAACTTGTTCAGATAACTAAAGTGCTCTGATCACTTACAAAAAAAGAGGGTTCTTG
>Ga0247691_1000145_pt1 | contig 16550 bp, 9 predicted proteins | sample CNK32_metaG_FD_182721 | JGI IMG/M metagenome (GOLD analysis project Ga0247691, IMG submission 182721) | Soil microbial communities from Purdue University Martell Research Forest, Indiana, United States - CNK32 | ecosystem: Environmental > Terrestrial > Soil > Temperate forest > Bulk soil | place...
CAATTCCTGCCGTTGAAGTAGCCAAAACTTTATCTGAAACTTGGTTTGTTTTGTATTCATATCCCAGGTGAGACAGGCAAATCACCACGTCACAGCCCTCTTTTCTTAAAGCATCTGCTTGTTCTTGTGCTGTTTGAATCGGATCCTGATACCTTAATCCTTTCCAGCTTTCTGCCGGAACTAATCCTTGAAGATCAACACCAACACCAAAAACACCGATCTTAAATCCACCTTTTTTGACAATCGTGTAGGGTTTTACCACATCGGAAAGCGGTGTGGAACTCAGTTCATAATTGGCATTTACAACCTGGAATGAAGCATGGGACAAGGCACTTTTGTAGGCGTCCATCCCAATGTCGAAATCATGATTCCCAAGCGTTACAATCTCATAATTCATTGCAGCCATGGTTTTCATTTCCAATACCCCTTTAAACTTATTGAAATAAGGAGTTCCCTGGAAAATATCTCCGGCATCCACCAACAAAACGTGTTCTTCCTGATCGCGAATAGATCGGATCAAACTGGCTCTTCTTGAAACACCACCCATATTGGGGAACTTGGGGTGATTTACAGGAAAGGGATCAATATTCGAGTGGGTATCATTGGTATGTAAGATCACTAATTTCTGCTGCTTTTTCTTCGCACTCATCAAAGAAGGAGCAACTATAGCGGCACCTGCAACTACTCCTGTCTGCTGTAAAAATACTCTTCGTTCCATCTTACCAATTTATTCTTTCTTCGGGAAAAAACGCAATTTTTTTCTCTTTTTTAACAGCTTCAATAATGAAGTCCCGGAAAAGGATGCTCGTATCAAATCGTTGCAATGGATTGTTAAAGAAGAACATATTATCACCCCCATTGGCTAAAAAGTCTGAAGTGACTACCCAAAAGTATTTTTTGGTTTGAGCCAAACTATCCGGAAACTGAAGTTTTCCTTTCACCAAACGGAATCCACCAATAGGTTCTCCCCCTTTCTCTTTTAGATAAGCTTCTATTTCCGGAATCCGGTCAAGGGAGAGTTTCAGATAGATCATCCGATTGTCGAAAGGCATCACTTTGTAGATGTCACCGACTGTAATCGGCCCTTTAGGTATATCTGCTCGCAAACCACCAATATTGATCAGCGCTACAAGCGGTTCATCTTTGAAAAATGCACTATCCTTTGACTTCTTGATCAGCTCATCACACAACCAAAAACCCAAGGTTGAATTTGGCCTTCCGGTCACCAGGTCAGTAGTTGCTTCACCAATTACCAACCCGAATTCCTTTAACATCTCCCTTCGATAAGGGGCAACCAATGAGTCCATTTCTACAGATGATTTACTTGAATCATCTACATTCTGCTTCGATCCTTTTATCTGCAAATGATAAGAGCAGGCCGAAAGACCTGCTCCTATTAGAAAAAAAAGAAAAACCAGTTTCTTCATACTTAATTCTTAACTATCGTTTTTTGTGCTTCTCCGTAGGGCGTTCTTACTTTCACAATATACGAACCTACTTTCAAATCCTGGATATTTAATTCAACTAAAACCTGGTTGATTCCATCAGCGGATCTTACCACTTTACCGTCTGTTGCTATAATCTGATAACCTGTGATTGTCGTTGCATCCACGTTCATCACCAACACATTTGTTACCGGATTAGGATACAAGATAAACCCGTTCAATAAAGCTTCTTCTACATCAGCAGTACATCCTAAAGACTCGTAGCTCATATTGGTGAAGTTTACGAAACAAGCATAGTTCGGATTATCCACAAATGGGTTACGGTTACTTTGAAGTGAATCCAAAAAGTCATTTCTTGAAATTTCCCATGAATCTGGTGTGTCTTGCAAGTTCCATTGTTTCAAAATTGCCTGATCTTGTCCGTAAGGAATAGAACCACTGATCGGATTCGGGAATCCCCAATTGTTTCCACTTACGGTTGTATAACAAATCGCTTCGTACATCATTGCTCTTGCAGCATCTCCCTTGTGAGAATCCCTTGGCTCAAAAACCTGCTTACCATTTGCATCTGTTCCGAATTTACATCCTAAATAACCTCCTGTTTGAGTCACAACTTTACCCAACGGATAATTGCTTCTCAACGCATTTGCATTGTTCTGGTTTGTTGGGAATAAATGGTGATAATCGTTGTATTCAGGTAAAGCTTGTGCCGGGTTTGTAGGCATCCAGCTATGGCAATAGGTATGCTCACGACTGAATCCGGTTGCTGTAAAGTCAAATGGTTCCGTGTAGATTTTATTCTCACCACTGTATACACATGTGATTACACGACGATCCAATGTAGTATCACGAGCTGCAAACAAAGCCACCATCAAATTACCGTAATTGCTATAAAACTGCTCTTGGTGAGGATTTGTCAAATTGTGCAAATCTGCAACAAATGTAGGGCTGCTGGTAGAGATGGTAGAATAATAACCTGCAGGCTGCATCGAACCTAAAGAGGTTACGTTTCCAGCCAAAGGAGCAGTTGTCAAATAATTTCTGTAAGCCCCTGCACCATTGTAAGCGTAAACCACAAAATAGTAAGCTGTACTTGCCACAATGTTATTCGGTAAGAAACCTGTTCCTGCACCGGAATAAACAACCTGACCATCTCCTACCATATCTCCGCGCTGATATACTGATCCATCAGCAGGAACTCCAGTGATAGCAGAACCTTTTTTACGCAATACAATATAACCTTCAGCAGATGAACCGGTAAATGATCCTGTCAATCGATAAGATTTTACATTCGTAAACATCAGATTTGTAGGTTGAGCAGTAGGTTCAGTAGCGAAGTTACCACCAATACCGTTCAGGTTGATTACATACGCTGCTTCGTCAGAATCATCACTATTAATTGTCAAAACTGCAGTTCTTGTACCAGCCATTGCGGGTGTAAAGTTTACAGTTAATGATTGGTTTGCAGTTGCTGCAACCGTCGGAGGGAAAGATGCAACTGAAAAGTCAGCAGCATTTGCACCTGAAATAACAGCACTTGAAATATTCAATGTGTTGGTTGTTCCCAGGTTTTCAATTGTAAATACGATTGGAGTCATGGAAGCAACCGGAGAACTCATTGTTTGAGAACCACCTGAAACGATTGTTGTTCCTGCATATTTCACATTGATCTCCTGAGCAGGTGTTGCAGCACCAACAGCGATGCTTACGTCATCCAGTCCGATATTTCCACTTACCTTATTGGTATAAATGAATCGGATAAAACGTGTCAATGAATTCGGAACATCCGTGTACATCGAATAAGTTCCTGCAGGAGGTGCAGTATGTGTGTGCAAAGCGGTATATGTTGAACCATCAGCAGATTCTTCAACTGTAAATGTCCCACCAGTGAAAGAGTTTCCAGCTAAATAATAAGTTAATGCACCAGGAGCACTTGCAAAATTGATGATCAGGTAATCACCGGTTCCGTCAAACTTCATTGCGGGAGGTGTATTTCCGGAAGCCGTATAAAATGCTGTTCCGGATTCTGTCCATCCTACAGGTAAGGTAGTTGTTGTAAAACTCCATGTTGTTGGTAACACTGCTTGTGCTACGGATACGCTATAAGCAAAAGCTGATAACAGTAGTAAAAAAATCGACTTTCTCATTTTTGTCATTTTATGGTGAAGTGTCCGCCGCGACGGACTACTTCACTGTTTATCAAATTCCTATTTTTAAGCCCAGGTTAAATCTTCTACCCATTCCAACGAAAACCGTCGCTGAACTGGCATCAAAGTTTGCCCCATTTTGTGAATCGGTAATGTAAATCTTATCCAGGATATTCATCACTCCACCATTCACTGTAAAATACACTTTAGATACTCTAAAGGTATATCCTAAGTTAAAATCCAATAATCCGTAACTCGGCATTTGCCATGATTCTCTATCCTTATTTGTTCCCACAAGGGCCAATGGATCGAAATTCGCAAAGTTTCTTCCGAAGTAGGTATATCTTAGTTTAACGTATAAATCCTTGATGATCTCGTAGCGAACGGAACCTCCGATCTGCAGTTGTGCCGCATCGCCTACGTGTACATTCTTTGCACTGAAATCAACTGAATCCACCATCACACCATTGTTATCAATGATGTATACTTTTGATCCGGAAATGGTTTTCCAGTCAGCAACCGTAACAACACCTTCCAGGTTGATCTTCTTAGTCACATTGTAGTTGAAATCCACTTCAACTCCTTTGTGCAATGCATCCAACCCATTGATATTGTACGAGAATGTTCCGTCAGGAGTGACAACCGTCGGCGTATACTGAGGCGGTTTGTTCTTCCACAAGGTGTAATACAAGTTCACGTTTGCAGCAAATTTCTTGCTTTTATAGCCGTAACCAACCTCAACAGAAGCAACTTTTTGGTTTTTTACCTCCAGGAAAGGTAAATTGTTGTTATCAAAGATGGTATTCATTTTCGGAGCAATACTCAAGTATCCAACGTTTACAAAAACATTGTGACTCTTGTTTATATTGTAATTAACTCCTCCTTTGATCGTTCCACCCATGAACCATTTTCTATCTGTAGTTGCTGTTCTTGCCTCTGAAGATTGATTGGTGTATTTGTTACCTTTATAAGTCACCGTATCTCCGTATCCAACAGCCTGAACCATCGTCGTATCATCGAAAACCAGGTCTTTCTTCTTGAAGTAATCAATTCGCTGATTACCTGTTTCGGAAAGTGATCCTGTAAGGAAAGTCGACCATTTGTTCTTTTTGTATTCGATCTGACCGAAAGCTCCTCCCCACATCACGATCGCATCATTGTAATAAGCAACCTTATCACCTTCACGCTTCATCGCATATCCCAGATTTGCCAATCCTTTCGGTTGGTTTTTGTCCGCGTTATCGATTGCATAATCTCCACCCATCAGATCATAAACAGTCTGATAATGGCTTCCTCTGTAATACCTGGCATCAATACCAAAAAGTGTTGAAATATTATTGTTCACCTTGTAAGACACAGAAGAAATCAAACCGACCCATTTGTGGTCATTGTTTGCAGATCTTAAATAATTGGAAGAGGAATGCTCTGTTGTGCTGTATAAATTTGAAAAACTTGTCGAATTCTGATCGTAGATTCCCTGTAAGTTATACAAACCGGTTGTTGTATCTCTTGCAGGTGTGTTCTTCATGGAGGTTCCCCCACCTTTACCGATGGACAAGTATGCAATTGTTGTCCAATTGAACTTGTTATTCGGATTCCAGGAGTGAGCCAGGTTGAATTGCGGTTTGTGGAAGTAATTCACCTTTTCATTGAAGATCTCATCATTGACCATTCCGTAATTCGGGTTGTACTTGTTCCCTCGTGCACCAATAGCGGATGTCGTATAATATAGGTTACTTGTAGTTGCAACCGAATCAATCTGTCTCTGGTAATCAACTCCAGCTTGTTTAGCTAATTTTTCATCCACAACAGCGATCGGTAATTTAGTCGTTCTCTGACCATGGGATTGAGGAGCGCCGTTCACACCGAAACTCAATAAATGTTTACCGAATTTCTTCTGAACCTTGAAGAAGTAAGACCAGGCATCGTCAAAAGTTGCATCTGCATAGCTGCTTCCCCATTTTCTGGAACCTGCAACTGAAATTCCCCAGTTCCCTTTCAGCATCCCGGTATTTAATCCGAATGATGCTTTGTAAAGTCCGTAGTCGTTTACTTCACCTTTCACATGAACACCAAACTTCTGGTCAATTCCTTTGGTGATGATGTTCATCGTTCCTCCTACCGAAGTAATTGCCAATTTGGAAGCTCCCAATCCTCTTTGTACCTGGATTGTTTTCGTGATATCACCCAAACCATCCCAGTTACTCCAGTAAACCTGACCATTTTCCATGTCATTTACCGGAACACCATCCACCAAGACTGCCACATTTCGCTGATCAAATCCGCGGATGGAAATTCGGGAATCTCCGGACCCTCCTCCTTGTTCAGTTGCGTAAACACCCGGTGTAGAATTTAAGATCATCGGTAAATCACGTGTTCCCAAATCCTCTGCGATCTGTTTTGCAGAAATCGTTGAAAACGCGATCGGTGTTTCTCTCAGTTTTGCAACATCGCGAACAATCTCCACATCTTCAATGATATTATCGCTCACTTTCAGGGTGAAATCATGAATATAATCTGCATTTCCAACCGTTACAACAGCTTCATAGTTATCAAAACCGAAGTAGTCCATTGTAATCTTATGGGTTGCATTTTTCGAGACTTGGAACGTATATTTTCCTTCGACGTCCGTGTTTGCTTTCAGGATTGAATCACATACAACCAACGCACCGACAACGGGTTCATTCGTTTCAGGATCTGTTACCACCCCACTCAGTGTGACCTTCTCCTGAGAAAAGGCAGACACACCAATGAACAGGCAACAAATCAATAGCAGATTTTTCATAATCAGTAAAAACAGTATAAAATGGAGAACTTATGAATTACTCGATTATAATACTTTGTTGAGAAGAGGATTTATCAGTAAAGTTGATTCTTACCAAATAAGACCCTTTTCTTAATTTCTCAGTTAAGGAAACAACTGCAGCTGTGCTTTGGTCGTTTTTAACTTCTTTCGCCACCACTTTTCCAAGCAAATCAACGATCTCGATTGTTTCGATTGCGTTATTCGTGTTAATATAAAGAACACCGTTTGCAGAAGGATTCGGGTAAATTGAAACCGTATTCAATTTGTTTTCACCAACGCTTAGGAAACAATCACATGTATGCATCCCTAAGTTTGTCCAAGTATCTTTCGGCAATGAATCCCATTGTTGGTTTACGATAAACGGATCCGGATTAGCTGTAACTCCTGTTTTAACAGACGCTTTGCGAACCAATGTGTGGTTTTCTGTCCATACACGACCAACTGATCCATCATAAGGAGGTTGATCACCCCAACCATAAGCACTTGTCATAGCTGCATCACCGATTTTACCCATCAAGTCAATCATTACTGTGTTTTTGAACAAAGCGATTGCATCGTTTCCATTCATGTAAGTCGGAGCAGGATAAGCACCATCCAATTGGTCAGCCATAGCTTGTAAAGCCGGTGAAGCTGCCGGTGAATTCGGTTGAGTGGCTGTTTGACCATTCACAATCACAAACGTAGAATACGGTTGAATTGTTCCCGTCAAATTTGTTACTCCTCCTGAATTTGAAGTGTTTGATCCATTTGAAAAACGTTCAATTCTATAACCAGTCAAACTGATCGCTGAACCTGTTGGGTTGTATAACTCAATTGCTTTGTCGTTTCCACTTCCCTCAACGTATTCAGAGATAAAAACTTCCGTACAGTTTTGTGCCTGAGCAACAGCAGTAGATAGCATGCCTAAAAATAGTAATGTTTTTTTCATAACTAATTGATTATTAAATTTACAGATAAAATACAGTGTAGTGGTACAACGAATCCATTCGGCTCATTTGCCGAAAAATAGCTCCAAACACTCCGGGAGAAGTCTTTGCTATTATGGATGCGATTCATTTCTATTTCATTATACCAAATATTGTATTTCTAAATGGTTTCAGTCTGCATCAAACACAGCATCAAGGAGAACATTCAGAAATTTACGAGGCAAAGTTAAACGAAATTATTCATACCAACATTACATAATTGTTAACAATCAACGAAGGTTATGAGCATAAGCATTATACAATCAACCTCATATCAAACAAGCTGTTAACTATTTTACACCACTCATCAATAATTCACTCCTTCGGAATACTTTTTGGTTATTTTTGCCCAAAACACAATTGTATGAGAATTAAATTAATCATTTCCTTTATTTGTATCGTCTCATTCGGATATGCTCAAAACCTGACGGTTGAAAGCATTTGGAAATCGGGAGAGTTTTACCCTAACCGCATGGAAGGATTCACTGCTTTAAGTGATGGTCAATCCTTTACCAAAATTGTCGAAGAAGACAACAAGTTCTTTTTAAAGAAGTACCAATTCAAAGATTACAAAGGAGCAGGAACAGTTCTTGTTAATTTATCAGCAATTGAATTTGGCGGAAAAAAACTGGATTTTGACGATTGTAAATTGAGTAAAAGCGGAAAATGGTTACTGATCCAGACAACTACCAATTCCATTTACAGACATAGTTATTCTACCACTTATTACGTTTACAACATCCAATCAAAGGAAACACATAAAGTAAGTAATACGGATACTCCTCAAACTTTGGGAACTTTCTGCCCTGACGAAACCAAATTGGGGTATGTTTCCGGGAACAACCTGTTTGTTTACGATTTGGTGAACAATACAAACAAGCAAATCACCTTTGACGGAAAACAGAACAGCATCATCAACGGAACTACTGATTGGGTTTACGAAGAAGAATTTGCAATCACACAAGGATTCGAATGGTCTCCCGATTCAAAATACCTGGCTTTCATGCGTTTTGATGAAACAGATGTGAAACAATTTCAAATGGCGATGTACGGAACACTCTACCCGGAGGAATACACATTCAAATATCCAAAGGCCGGCGAAGCGAATTCCAAAGTGACTTTTCACATTGCAAACTCTGAGACGGGAACTATAAAAGCAGTGAATCTGGGTGAATACGAATATTTACCACGCTTTCAATGGTCACCGATCAAGAATGAAGTATTCGTTTCCACATTGAACCGTCACCAAAGTCAGGTGAAATACCATTTGGTAACAAATCCCGAAACTCCGACAGACCGTATTTTTTACCAGGAGGAAACGGATACTTATCTCGATGCAGACAATGTGATCTTATTGAAAGATGGAGCTTCCATGCTTCGCACTTCTGAAAAAGACGGGTACAACCATATTTATCATCTGACTTTTGCCGGAAAACTAAGCCAGGTTACTTCCGGAAATTGGGATGTGATCGATTTATACGGAATTGACGAAAAGAAAGGAACGGTATTCTACTCTTCTTCGGAAAACGGAGCAATCAACAAATCGCTTTATTCCATTCACTGGAAAGGGACCGACAAGAAATTGATTTCAAAATCAACCGGATACAACGAAGCGGAATTCGCACCGGGATTCAATTATTTCATCCGGACAAGTTCCAGTGCAAACACGGTTCCAACCTATACACTTTGTGACCGCACAGGAAAAGAATTCCAAGTATTGGAAGCTAATACCGAACTTCAGAGCAAGTTAAACGGAATGAACCTAAGTCAGAAAGAATTCATGCAAGTTGACGGTGCAGCCGGTAAATTGAATGCATGGATGATGAAACCTGCAAATTTCGACCCGAATAAAAAGTACCCGGTTTATTTCAATGTTTATTGTGGACCCGGCAGTAATATGGTTACCAATGATTATGACGGAGCAAATTACCTGTACCATCAATTGTTAACGAGAAAAGGATACATCGTTTTTTGTGTCGATACCAGAGGAACGCAATTTCAGGGAGCGAAATTCAAAAAGTCGACTTACCTACAATTAGGTAAACTGGAAACTGAAGATTTGATTGCCGTAGCTAAAAACCTTCAAAAAGAATCCTTCGTCGATCCAAGCAGGATTGGGATCATGGGATGGAGTTACGGTGGATTCATGACTTCTTTGGCACTAACAAAAGGAGCTGATGTATTCAAAATGGGAATTGCCGTAGCACCGGTTACCAATTGGAGAAACTATGACAATATCTATACGGAACGTTTCATGAGAACTCCACAGGAGAACGCGAGCGGGTATGATGACAACTCTCCGGTAAACCACGCAGACAAGTTAAAAGGGAAATTCCTTTTGATCCACGGTTCAGCAGACGATAATGTACATTATCAGAATACCATGGAATTCATTACCGCTTTGGTGAAGGCAAATAAACAGTTCGATCTGTTTGTTTATCCAAATAAGAATCATGGAATTTATGGTGGGAATACAAGAAACCATCTTTTCACGATGATGTTGGAATACACCATGAAGAACCTGTAGGAATAACTCCTTCTATTAATACCAAAAAAGCAAGGCCTGTAGAAAAGAATCTGCGGGCCTTTTTAGCTAACCATGTTTAGTAAAAAAAAGATTGGCACTTGCAGTTTATTGTATTTAATTCTTTACTAATTTAGTGCGGCTAATAAAAATTGTTAGATAACACTCTTATAGATCATCATGAGCAAAATTGCGAAACTCGAATTAGATGGGAAGATTTACGAATTCCCAATTGTACAAGGCACTGAAAACGAATTGGCTATTGATATTTCAAAGCTTCGTCAGGAAACAGGATATGTAACTTTAGATCAAGGTTACAAGAATACAGGTGCTACAACCAGCGCCATTACTTTTTTAGATGGTGAGGAAGGAATCCTTCGTTACCGTGGTTATCCGATCGAGCAATTGGCGGAAAGTGCTACTTTCATTGAAGTAGCTTACTTGTTGATTTATGGTGAATTGCCTACTCAGGAACAATTGGATGATTTTATTTCAAGTATCACCAAACACACTTTGGTACACGAAGACATGAAACAATTCTTCGAAGCCTACCCTGCTCAGGCTCACCCGATGGGAGTATTGTCATCTATGGTTTGTTCACTTTCCACTTTCTATCCCGAATCATTGGATCCGAATAGAAGTGCAGAGAAAAAGAACAGAACTATCTTACGTTTGTTAGCAAAATTGCCAACTCTTGCAGCTTGGTCTTACAAGAACTCGATGCGTCACCCATTCATGTATCCAAAGAATGAGTACGATTACGTAAAGAACTTCTTGTACATGATGTTTGCAATGCCAACTGAAGATTACAAAGTGGATCCGGTTGTTGTTGACGCTTTAAATAAATTATTGATCCTGCATGCTGACCACGAGCAAAACTGTTCTACATCTACAGTTCGTATCGTCGGGTCATCACAAGCAAACTTATACGCGTCCATTTCTGCAGGTATTTCTGCTCTTTGGGGCCCGCTTCACGGTGGTGCTAACCAAGCAGTGATCGAAATGTTGGAGAAAATCCACAACGACGGTGGTGATGTTGACAAATGGGTATTGAAAGCAAAAGACAAAGACGATCCGTTCCGTTTGATGGGATTCGGTCACCGCGTTTACAAAAACTTCGATCCGCGTGCAACAATCATTAAAAAAGCTGCTGATGATGTATTGGAGAAATTGAAAATCAATGACCCATTATTGGATATCGCTAAAAAATTAGAGAAATACGCTTTGGAAGATGAGTACTTCAAATCAAGAAGCTTGTACCCGAACGTAGATTTCTACTCCGGGATCATTTACAAAGCTCTTGGAATTCCATCTGAAATGTTTACAGTAATGTTTGCATTGGGTCGTTTACCGGGATGGATCGCACAATGGAAAGAGATGTCCGAAGGTGGAGAACCAATCGGTCGTCCTAGACAGATCTACACAGGAGAAACTACAAGACAGTACGTAGATATCAAAAACAGAAAATAAGAATTTATTCTATTAAACAAGTAGGGGCGGAAAATTTTCCGCCCCTACTTGTTTTTGGCTAGTGTCATTTTCTGATTACAAATCAGGAGTCTATTTCCACCTATTCCCAAAAATAGAATTGATAACATTCTCTTTAAACTGAATTAAACAAAATCAATTTAGTCCCGTTCTAAACTTATCCGTAACATAACTTACTCATAAACAAATCACTAAATCCTTGCCCTAACTTTGTTTCGTTCAAATGGACAGATTAATTTTTCTATTACAATGAAACAAATTCTACAACTTGCGTTCTTATCATTTTTTTGGTTCGGCACCATTCCAATATCATTTTCTCAATGTCCTTCCGGAGAAATTGGAATCACGGGAGCTGGCTGCGGATGTTTAAGCGGATGTAATCTAACAAGTTTTGGAGGCCCCAACTGTTCGCCTGCTGTTACCGGAAATTGCGGAGGTGCGAGTGGGTCCGGTGGACAAATGGCGATGAGTGTAGATATAAGTGTCCCCAATGGTTGTACGTTTACAGTTACGGCAACTATGCAAAACAGAGGGGCATCTTGTTCTTCTTCCGGAGCAGATGCAGGAGATCAAGTGAAGGTAGACATCTCCGGCGGATCCAAGAGTTTTTTGGTAGGAAGTGGTAATGCTTCCATCGGTGACAGTTATACGCTCGTTGGACCGGGAACAATTAGAGTTTCCGGAACTGCGAACCGCGCGGATGAAATCATCACCTATACCACTACTTTCAGTGGAGCAACTTGCGTGAGTTGCATGAGTGTACTTCCAATAGAATTAACCACTTTTCAGGTATCATTGGAAAACAATGCCGTTGCCTGCGATTGGTGGACGGAAACGGAATTGAATAATGATTTCTTCACCATTGAACGAAGTCTGGATGGAGTTCATTTTGATCCGATTTATTACATGAAAGGAGCCGGAACCAGTTTTGAGCAGTTACACTACAAAATTTATGATTACGATCCATACCTGGATGTTGTCAGCTACTATCGCCTATCCCAGACAGATTTCAACGGGCTCACACGATTTCACGATATCCGGTCGGTTAAACCCAAAAAGATCAATCAATTGACAGTTTACCCCAATCCATCTAACGGAACCATTCAGATCACAGGAGATTATAAGACCTTGCTTGCATCGAAACTGTTTGATACCTCCGGAAGGGAAATTGCCCTGAATCATACTTCAACGGAAAGCACTGAAATCACCGTTTCTTCCTTGCCGGTCGGGGTCTACACCTTCGTTTATTTCGACAATGAAAAAGTAATTTCCGAACGGATCGTAGTTATTCCTTAATCTTCCGATTTTTCAACTCCTTTTTTGGAGCCTTCGTAAATGGAGTATTTCCGGAAAGAACATTCCAGGTCTCCGTTAAAGAGCTTGTATTTTTTATCCGGTTTCAATGCCAGGTATTTGAATCCTTCTTCACTGGAAGAGATCACAAAGCAGGTATAGCCTAATAAGCGGTGTTTCATGATACTTCCCAAGGATCCGTACAACTCTTCCACATCTGTTTCCAAACGCTCGCCATAAGGAGGATTGGTTATCAAAAAAGCCGGACCTTCTGGAAACGGGAATTCTTCCAAAGCTGCATTATGCACATCAACAAATCGTCCGAATGGAAAACCTCGCAGATTTCGTTTCGTTTTCATCACCATTTGAGAATCGATGTCTCCACCGATCAGGGTACATGGAAGTTCTTTCACTACCTTATTCGCTTTGGCATGGATTTCTTCCCATAAATCGGAATCAAAATTTGCCATGTTCTTGAACGCGTAATGTGTTCGTTCGATATTCGATGGAATTCCGGCTGCAAGCAATGCCGCTTCGATCAGGATAGTACCCGAACCACAAAATGGGTCGATCAATGTCGTTTTCTTATCCCATTCACTCATGCGTAAAAGAGCCGCAGCAACCACTTCATTCAAAGGTGCATCGCCGGTTGATTGGCGATAACCTCTTTGGAACAAAGGTAAACCACTTGTATTGATCGAAATGATCCCTTCGTTCTCACGAACGTATAAATCGATCACCACTTGTGGTGATTTCACATTGATATCCGGTCTTTCTCCTTTTACATCCCTGAAATGATCCACGATCGCATCTTTGATCAATAAAAATGGAAATTGAGAATGATTGAAAAGACTGGAATTTACGGCGCCTTTTACTGCAAACGTTTTCTTTACGTCAAATAAGGACGACCAGTTGATCTTCGATGCTTCGGTATAAAGGTCTTTTTCTGACTTGACCGGAAATTTTCGCAACTCGACCAAAACGGAAATTGCACAGCGAATATGTAAATTCAAGAAGTACACATCTTTCCAGTCACCTTCAATCTGAACAGCTCTATTCAGTTTCGTACTATCGGGAAAACCCAGTTCATTTAGTTCATCAGCGAGTACATCTTCTAAACCGTAAAATGTCTTAAGTACTATTTTCATAAAGCGAATTCAATTATTGATAACCCGGCAAAAGTAGATAAAAGGTCAGAGCTTTACTAAATCAGAGAGAAATAAACCAAAACAAGATGCGTTTAGGTAAAAAAAAATTACTTTTGAGTTTAATGCAATTAGCAAAGCGACTAACTATAATCTTGTTTTTAAGCATCACCCCTTTACTCGTTCAATCTCAGGGGGTTGGAGTCGTGTTGAGTGGTGGTGGCGCTTCCGGCTTTGCTCATATCGGTGTACTGAAAGCACTCGAAGAGAATCATATCCCGATCAATTACATAACAGGTACTTCATCCGGCGCATTGGTAGGCGCAATGTATGCCAGTGGCTATTCTCCGCAAGAAATCGAAGACTATGTGATGAGCCAAAAATTTCAATTGATGTCCAAAGGGGCAATTGAGCAACGCTATGAGTTTTTACTGCGCGAAGACAATGAAAATGCTTCAGGGATCAGCTTTCCTTTTTCATTGGACAGTCTTTTCACTAAATCATTACCCACAAACTTTATCCGGCCGGAATTGCTCGACTTCGAAATGCTTCGTTTATTCGGCGCCAGTGGTGCTTCCAGGCAATATAATTTCGACAGTCTTTTCGTGCCATTCCGTTGTGTCGCCAGTGACATTGTCGCTAAAAAAGGGGTGGTCTTTTCCAATGGACAATTGAACGAAGCTGTTCGCGCTTCCATGACTTTCCCGTTTTATGTCAATCCGATTCGCATCAACGGCGTACTTTATTTCGATGGCGGACTTTACAACAACTTTCCTTCGGATGTCATGTACAACAGTTTTCCGGTTGATTTCATCATTGGGAGTAATGTTTCCTATAATGCATCCCCACCACGAGAAGACGATCTGATCAGCCAGCTGACAAATATGCTGGTAACTCACACCACTTTTAAAATACCTTGCGAATCAGGAATTATTATCGAGCCTAAATCAAAGATCAGCACCTTTGATTTTGATGACGTAGATGAAGCAATTGATGCGGGATACAATTCTACTATGGCCATGATGGACAGTATCAAAAAAATGCTGGATGTCCGAATTTCTACAGATGAATTAAACAAACGGAGAATCGAATTCAAAGCAAGTGTTCATCCCCTGGTAATTTCAGAAGTGAATACCACAAACAAATCAGGTTTGGATGAAAGCTATGTAAGAAAATCCATTCTGAAAAACAAAAAGGGCGAAGAGATTTCCGGAATACGTTTCAAACGACGTTATTTCAGAACGTATGCAACTCCTCAGATCAAATACTTATACCCTACGCTGGAAGCGAAACCGGATTCGACATATACGCTGAACATCAAAGTCACCGAATCGAAACCATTCCGGATCGATTTGGGAGGAATTGTAAGTACGAGAGCCATAAACACCGGTTTTGTCCAGTTAAACTACATGCGTCTGGACCGCTTTGCCAGTACCATTCAGGTGGGGGGGTATTTTGGTAAATTCTACAATTCGGGAAGAGCGAATATTGATTTGCATTTTCCATCCTACTATCCTATTTCTGCAAGTTTCTACGGTGTCATTAACCGCTGGGATTATTTCAAAAGTTTCACCACTTTCTTTGATGATGAAAAACCCTCCTTCCTTGTTCAAAACGAGGCTTATGTGGGATGTGGGATTAAACTCCCTATCTTCAACAATTCCAAATTCGCCCTCGATTACAGGCATTTTGAAACACAAGACCGGTATTACCAAAGTCCCGATTTCACGAATAAGGACACAACAGACAGAACAATCTTATTTGGGAATACTTTGATCTTAACCTTGGAACACAATTCATTAAACAGGAAACAATGGGCATCCTCCGGAACACTTGCACAATTCAAAGCAATCTATAGTGGTGCTCAGGAACACAGCGTTTCCGGATCAACTTCTCTTGCGCCTTATGACTATAGAAATGGCCACCATTGGTTCAACATGCGTGGTGAAATCCAAAGCTTCCCTCTGAGTACGAAGTATTTTTCCTTTGGGGTTCACGGATTAGCAAGCATTACCAATCTTTCCTTACTGAAAAATTATACTGCAACTATTCTGAACATGAATGCATTCCAGCCCTTACCTGATCTGCAAACTTATTTTTTCACCGAATACCGCTCGCCGCAATACATTGGAGGAGGATTGAACATTATTTTTTCACTTCGGAAGAACATCGATATCCGGGTAGACGGGTATTGGTATCAGCCATTTATTTCAATTACACAAAATGATGACGGGACTTTCGGATACTCCAAACCTTTTAAGGGAGAATCCCAGGTAGCATCCCTATCAGCTATTTATCATTCCCCATTAGGTCCGATAAGGGCATCTTTGAATTATTTCCCCAAGCAGAAAACTCCTTTGGCATTCCAGTTCACTTACGGTTTTATCATTTTCCATGAACGGGCATTCCGCTAGAAACAAGTTCAAAAGGTTGCAAAGGTTTAAAAAGTTCAATTTGAACATTTGAACATTTGAACTTTCGAGATAACTAGTATCTTCGCATCAAATTCAATCTCTGACGATAAGAGAAAGCACTGCTTTTGATGGGTCAGGGGCAAAAAAGCAAAAAATGGCAAAGATTATCTGTGGTATTCAGCAAATGGGAATCGGTGTTCCCGACGTTCAATCAATATGGAAATGGTATAGAGAGCACTTTGGTGTAGATGTGCGCATTTTTGAAGAAGCGGCTGAAGCGCCTTTGATGACAAGATACACAGGTGGAGTCATTCACTCAAGAA
>Ga0247691_1000146_pt1 | contig 16524 bp, 15 predicted proteins | sample CNK32_metaG_FD_182721 | JGI IMG/M metagenome (GOLD analysis project Ga0247691, IMG submission 182721) | Soil microbial communities from Purdue University Martell Research Forest, Indiana, United States - CNK32 | ecosystem: Environmental > Terrestrial > Soil > Temperate forest > Bulk soil...
ATTTTTAAGACCTACTAAAAAGGTGTAGTTATAAGTTGCCATCAAAATTCCCGAGATCAATAAAAAAGGAATGCCTTTTCTGGAGATAATGAATTTTGTTCTTAAGGGGATGAGTAGAAGCAACAAACTGATGACCACAAAACTGTAACGGAAAACTCCCAAAGCAACAGGTGTGCCGAACGAAGTCAGGACCTTGTTTGCCGGCCAGCTGACTCCCCAGATAATCATACTGATAATCATCAGGATTGTCAGCGTGGATTGAGAAGACTGTTTTTCGTTCATGCCGCAAAATTACTCATTATCAAAAGATGGTTACCTGAAATTTGAGAAAGCTTTCGTATTTTCGCTCTATGGAAAATAATGACAATCAAATAAACATAGAGTTGAATGAGGAATTGGCTGAAGGAGTCTATTCTAACCTGGCAATTATCACGCATTCCCAAGCTGAGTTTGTTGCTGATTTTGTTCAGATGATGCCCGGAATGCCTAAAGCAAAGGTTCGTTCCAGAGTGATCATGTCTCCGCAAAATGCAAAACGTTTGATGCGCGCTTTAGCTGAAAATGTTCAAAAGTATGAACAGGTGAATGGAGTTATCAATGATACGGATACCCCACCATTCCCACCGATGAATTTTGGAGGAACAACCAATCAGGCCTAAACAGAGTTCAAAAGATTAAAAAGTTGAAAAGTTCAAAATAGGAATTGACATTTAAACCCTTTTAACTCTTGAACTTTTTGAACCTTGATCATTCTTTTCAGGTAAAAACTGTTCACAACTTACAATAAAATTGTTGTAGAATTGGTTTTACCTGCTATTTTTGTACAAACGCTTATTGGATGACGTCTGAGTTGAAATCTTTAATTGAACACATTGGCACGAAATCGCGTCAGTTACACCAATCTTTGGTGACTGAGAGAGAACGTGTTCGTTCGATGACAGATGAAATTAATCGTCTGAATGCTGATATTTCTGAGTGTCAAAACCAGAAAAAGGTAATGGAGGAAGAACTTCGGAACCTGAAGTCAGAATTGGACCAAGCGCGTGAACAAGTTCAGGTACAACCTGTTTCGACCAATGGGGTTGAAATTGATGTACTTGTGAAGGAGATTGATTTCTGCATTCAACAATTAAAAATAGCGAATGAGTAAGGTATCTTTGAAAGTAGTGGTTGCTGGCCGCACGTACCCTTTAACTGTCCAGGAAACTGAAGTTGAAAAGGTGCAACGTGCTGCCGATGATATTAATAAAGCAATTAAACAACTCCAGGATAATTTTGCTGTTCGCGATATGCAAGACTTATTGGCGATGACCGCCTTACAATTGTCTACTAGAGGAGGGAAGGCACCTGCAACAGGTACTGCTCCCCAAGCTGATTTCTCTGAAGCAACTGCTGCATTGAAAGCACTTTCTGATGATCTGGATGCATTGAATTAATTGCTTTATAGCTGGTCTTTTTCTCACTTGTTTACGTAACGATCTCCGTAAGCAGTGGGATTTTTTTATTTATGAAACTATGGTAAATGTAATTATTGGAGCATTGATTGGATTGTTAGGAGGGGGCGTAGTAACGTTCATTATCCAACAGACAATGCTCAAGAAAAGAAAAGAACAGATCTTGAAAGAAGCAGACCTGGAAGGGGAGGCGATGAAAAAAGACAAGATCCTTCAAGCGAAAGAACGCTTCCTGAAGCTGAAAGAAGAGCATGAGGAAAACGTGAAAGAACGTGAAAGACGCATTCAGTCTACAGAAGACAGGGTGAAAGGAAAAGAAAAATCACTGACTCAAAAAATCGAAGAGGTTTCCAGAAAAGAAAAAGATACGGAACGCTTGCAAGCTGAATTGGCTACTAAAGTAGAAGCCAATGAGATCCGTCACCAGGAGTTGGATAAAATGCACCAGAAACGTGTTGCAGAGCTGACAAAAATCACAGGAATGTCGATTGAGGAAGCGAAGAACCTGTTAATGGAATCTCTAAAAGATGAAGCAAGAACTTCTGCAATGGTCCACATCAAGGAAATTACGGAAGAAGCTAAATTGAATGCAAATCGCGAAGCAAAACGGATTGTTATTCAGACAATTCAACGGGTAGCTTCAGAACAGGCAGTTGAAAATGCAGTTTCTGTATTCAACATCGATTCGGATGAAGTGAAAGGTCGGATCATTGGTCGTGAAGGTCGAAATATTCGTGCTTTGGAGGCTGCAACAGGTGTTGAAATTATCGTAGACGATACTCCGGAAGCAATTATCTTATCGTGTTTCGATCCGGTAAGAAGAGAGATCGCCCGTTTGGCTTTGCATCAACTGGTTTCCGATGGACGTATTCACCCGGCTCGAATTGAAGAGGTGGTTGCGAAAACGAAAAAATCCCTGGAAGAGGAAATTGCTGAGACAGGACGCAGAACTTGTATCGATTTGGGAATTCATGGTTTGCATCCGGAATTGATCCGTATGGTCGGACGTATGAAATACCGTTCTTCTTACGGACAAAACTTATTACAACATAGTCGCGAGGTAGCTAATTTATGTGCGATCATGGCTGCTGAGCTGGGATTGAACGTGAAAGTTGCAAAACGCGCTGGATTATTACACGATATCGGTAAAGTTCCGGATGAAGAACCGGAATTGCCGCATGCTATCCTGGGGATGAAAATTGCTGAGAAATTTGGTGAAAAACCGGATGTATTGAACGCAATCGGAGCTCACCACGACGAGATTGAAATGACAAGCTTGATTTCACCGATCGTACAGATCTGTGACTCCATCTCAGGTGCGCGCCCAGGTGCCCGCCGTGAAGTGGTTGAATCCTATATCAAACGTATCAAGGATCTGGAGAATCTGGCATTATCTTATGATGGTGTTAATTCCGCTTATGCGATCCAGGCAGGTAGAGAACTGCGTGTATTGGTTGAAAGTGAAAAAGTGACAGATTTACGTGCGGATGAATTGTCGTTTGCAATTTCTCAAAAAATTCAAACGGAAATGACTTATCCGGGTCAGGTTAAAGTTACGGTGATCCGTGAAAAACGCTCTGTGAATTACGCAAAGTAATATGACGGAAGTTGATAAAATAACTGATCGATTAAAAAATAAAACCATTTTGGTAACCGGCGGTGCCGGTTTCATAGGTTCAAATTTAACAGAGGCACTATTGAAAATAGGGGCCTCTGTTATTGTTTTGGATAACCTGGAAACAGGCCTTCAATCAAACATCGATCGGCTTTCTCATTACGAGAATTACCGTTTCGTGAAGGGAGACATCTGTAATCCGGATGACTATCGGGAGTTACTGAAAGAAGTGGATGCTATTTCCAATCAGGCGGCTTTGGGCTCTGTTCCCAGGTCCATTGAATTTCCATTGAATACACATCGGGTGAATGCAACAGGTTTCCTGACCATCCTTCATGAAGCGAAACAAGCCAATGTGAAGCGTTTCGTATTTGCCAGTTCCTCATCGGTGTATGGGGATTCAACAGCGTCACCCAAACACGAAGGGCAAGAAGGAAAAGTTCTCTCCCCCTATGCAGCTACTAAGCAATTGAACGAAGAATACGGACAAGTATATCACCAATTGCACGGAATGGAAACCATCGGATTGCGTTATTTCAATGTCTTTGGTCCTTTCCAGAATCCCAATGGAGTATATGCGGCTGCTATCCCGAAATTCCTCGATAAAATGCTGGAAGGAGGCGAAATTGTAGTGAATGGCGATGGGGAACAATCCCGAGATTTCACCTATGTGAAAAATGCTATCCATGCGAATCTGCTTTCATTGATTTCGGAAAACGACCAGGCATTCGGACAAGTGTACAATGTAGCCTGTGGCAGGAGCCTGACATTGAATAACGTCATTAACAGTTTGGAAGAAGGATTGAAAACTTTGGGTACGACTCCGAAAAACACCATTACTTATGGTCCTCCGAGAAAAGGGGATATCAAAGACTCATTGGCATCAACCGCCAGGATGGAGCAATATTTGGATTATAAACCTGTATATACCTTTGAAGAAGGAATCAATGAATACCTTCGTCATGTATTGAAACAAGCATAATATCAATTAATTCAGATTTCCTATATTAAAATGGCTCACTTTACTCCTAAATTTAATATAGCATTGATTTTTCTATTGATTATCACACTGATAGGTGGTAGTTATATGGTAGTGTGTTATATCGGTGGAGTAGAGTTTACAGCTTACCGATTTGTACTGATAATCTCAGCCATTTACCTTTTAGTAACCAGACAACTAAAATGCTACACCAATTTGTTTTCGAAGTATGTGTTTTTTGTCATTTTATTTTGGTTCGCCTACGGAATAGTTTCTTTGATTTGGGCTCCATCCTTGTTGTATGGGATTAAAGAATTATTTTACTTGTGGATTGGGTTCACAACATACCTGGTGTTCTTTTCCTTTTTTCATTCAGAAAAGAATTTTGAATTGGCTCTGGAGAAAATTTGGACGGTCAGTTTCATCGTGGTAGTCAGCTTCTTGCTATTTGAATTCCTCACACAACGCCATTTGGAAGGAGAATACCTTCAAAAATTGGCTGAATTAGGAGCTTTTCATAAAGCGAATTTCATTCCCATATTTACATTTGTTAATCAGAACGTCCTGGCTATTTATCTGTGTATTTCAATCGTATTGGCGGTTTACTATTTTATTCGGAACAGGAATAAATTACTGAACAGCGTCATTATTCTTTTCGCAATCGATTTCCTGCTTCTTACAGAATCCCGTTTGGGAATCATGTGTATAGGTGCAATGGTTGTTGTAAGTTTAGCTCTATTATTCTTCAAGTCTGTCCGAACCCGAATGCCTTTATCACTCGATCGGAAACAGGTATTAGTGGTTTCTGTATTTATTGGTTTGAATTTTTTTGTCGTTCATCATGAATTAAAGTTGTTGGAATCAAATATGGAACCTCAATCTTTGGGTTCAGAAACGAATCCTGAAGCGTGTTTGGTGATGCGCAAAAAAATAGATAAACGTATACGGGAAGATGGACGTATTTTGTTGTTAAATAATACGGAAAAGAAAGAAGTCAAAGCCCTGCCAAATCCGGATAGAATGTTTGCTATTGAAGAAAGTGCTTACATCAAGCTATTGGAAGGAGATAGTGTCAGGCTAAAACTCAAGGAGATTGATTCCAATTTGCAACAATCCGTATTTGTAGGGAAAAATAAAGTGTTGATGGTATTGTTTGTGATTTTGTTCATCGGATTGGCAACGTGCTATTTTACAGCTTTTCAATTCAAAAGAACAGATGTATTGATGATACTGTCTTGTATAGCATTATTCATGATAGCATTAGTTCCCTGGCATCCATTTAAGTACCCATCGGCTCACTATAAGCGACTTGTTTTGACAGAGCCTGGCTTTGATGTCCATCAGATCTCTTCTAATGATGTTGGTGTTATATCTGTCGTTGCATTGACTGGAAACTTATTGGAAAAAGGTAGGGAAGTAGAAACATTTCTTTATTCTGAGAGAAGTCTGTTGCAAGAAAAGATAGTATTCCATGAAAAGCTAAGCAGTAATACCATTCGAAAAAATTTGGTGCTGAATGGGCTGGAATACTTGAAATCTTCTCATTACATGGGACTGGGAGCAGGTGGGTTTCAGGCATCCAATATGAAGAAAATGAATAAATACCAGGATGGTGGAGTGGGCGGTGCACACAATTTTGTCATAGAAATTTTGTCCCAGTATGGCATCATTGTATTTTTATTACTTCTATCCGTATTTAGTTGGATTGGATTGGAATTGATAAAGGCATTGAAAACGAAACGATGGAGTGAAAGACATTTTTTAGTTTTAGGGCTTTTTATTACCCTTATTTTTATGGGAAATTCAAATTCGACATTTTTATCACTCCCAATCAATTGGTGTTTGGTGGCAGTTATATTGGTGTTTTCAAATGACATAATGGAGCCTAAAAAAATTGGAAATGAAGAGGATAAGCTTTAAACAGTCACCCTTTGCCCAAAATGTATTCATCTTACTGACCGGATCATTAATTTCGCAAGTCCTGCCTTTTTTGATGCTTCCAATTCTCCAAAAGTTTTTTTACAAGCCTGCCGATTTTGGGATTCTCGCGGTGTTTATTTCCATGTGCGAGATTTTTTCGAGTATTGCATGCCTGAAGATGGAATTTGCAATTGTGGTGCAGAGAACGATTAGAAATGCTATAAACACAGCGTTTTCAGCAATCAAAATCACAGGTTTGATGACACTTTTTTCCTTGCTGATTGTTGTATTGTTTAGAAATCAATTGAGCGAATATTACAATGAACCCAAATTGGCTGATTACTTGTTTTTATTACCGATCTACGTTTTTTTAGTGGGCACGAATGATGTGTTGTCTTACTGGTTTAACCGAAAGAAAAAATTTAAGGTGATCTCGTCTTCCAAAGTTGTCCAAACATCGTTTGCCGAAACCATCAAACTGGTTTTTGGTTATTTAGGTTCTAATTATGTGGGATTATTGTTTGGGAGATTACTCGGGTTCTTATTTTCAGGATACTATTTGATCCGGCGTTTTTTTAAGGAAGACGCGAGGTCACTCAAGTTAATCACTCATCGGGAAAGTAATCAAATGGTGAAAGAGAATAAAAAGTACTTGTTTTTTACTACTCCGGGAGTATTTGTGAATAGCTTGATAAATCTCATTTACCTGAACTTGTTCATAAGCTATTATGGAAAGGATATTGCAGGATTGTTGGGTGTTTCAATGGCCTATTTGTCCGCTGGTTTTGGCGTCATCGCCATCTCTTTTTCTCAAGTATTCTTCTCCAAGGTCTCTGAAATTGAAGATTCGCATCACCTGCTTCAGGTGTATAAAAGATTTGCAAAACAATTGGCTCTGATGGCGCTCATTCCATTGGGAATAATTTATTTGATCCCAACCAAACTGGTCGTGTATTTATTGGGAGAGGAATGGAATCAATTACTGTCCGTAGCACGCATTATGGCAGTTTGGTTGAGCGTGTGGTTTGTCTCTTCATCCCTATCGTTTATTTATATCCGTTTGGGCAGGCAAAAGGAAATGTTGTTGTTCGATTGCGTACATTTGTTACTGATAGTAATAGGATTTTTTACCGCAAGGATGATTGATGTTTCGTTGAATAGTGCACTTTGGGGCTTTTCAATCAGTCAATCTATTTATTATTTATTTGCAGTATTTATCGCTATTTATTTTATTAAAAAAACAAAACAAGTTTAGATGCACATTCTTATACTTGCTTCCGGATATCCAACTGAGTATTCTCCCAATCAGGGAATTTTTTTTCGTGATCAGGCGGAATCTCTGGCTCGTGATACAAATAACCAGGTTGCAGTTATTGCCACAATTCCAATTTCCATGAATGTGGTATTAAAGAGAAGAAAATGGTCTTTTGGATTGACAAAATCACTCCTGAATGGTGTAAGAACCAGTGTCTATACTTTCCCCAATCTTCCGAAAGTTCATCGATATCGACTCCTGAAATCACGCAGACGTGGAATAAAACTAATTGCGAATTATATTCAGGAGTTTGGAAAACCGGATGTGGTCCATGTCCATGGTTTTCAATCAGGATTATTGGCTATTGAAGCAAAAAGGAGATTCGGAATACCTTTCGTGATTACGGAACACTCCTCTCAATTTATTGATAATATCGTTCCTCCGGGTCTTGAACCCTATGCGAAAATTGTTTTTGAGCAGGCAGATACAGCCATTGCGGTTAGTCGAAAATTTGCTCAATTTATGTCAGAGCGATACGGAAGGGAATTTCTGTATGTACCCAATGTAGTCGATACGGAGGTTTTTGAAATTGGCCAAAAGGAAACAACAAATAAAGAATTTACTTTTTTCAATGCGGCCGGATTTTATATTGAGAAGAATCACCCGATGTTATTGGAAGCTTTTGCCAAAGTGCTGGTGAATTATCCAGACACGCGCTTGAGATTGGCAGGAAGTGGCCCCAGCGAACTGGAAATGAGGCAATATGCAAAAGATTTAAAGATTGATAAACAAGTTGACTTTTTGGGATTGCTTCCCCGAAAGGAAATAGTTCGGGAGATGCAGCAAATGGATGCATTTGTTCTTTCCAGTAAAGTGGAAACTTTTGGTGTTGTCCTGATCGAAGCACTGAGTTGCGGGAAACCTGTTGTGGCAACAGCGTGTTTTGGTCCCGAATCCATTGTTATTTCGCCCGAATTTGGTGTTCTTTGTAATCTGAATGCGTCCGATTTGGCTTTGGGAATGGAACAAGTCATTCAAAATTATGCAGGCTTTGACCAACAGGTGATCAGGAAGTATGTGATAGACCAGTTTTCTAATGAAGTAGTAATAAGCCAATTGATGAATATTTATCAGCAAGTAGTTTCGAAATCTAATGTGTGATTCAAAATGTGTGGAATAAGTGGAATTGTATCCAGAAAAACGACCAGTAGCTCCGAACAGGCAATTCGTAAAATGAATGATGCCATTGAGCACCGCGGTCCGGATGGTGAAGGAATCTTTTGTCATCAGAATGTGGCGCTTGGGCATCGAAGACTCGCTATTTTGGATCTTTCAGAATTGGGTGCGCAACCCATGCATTGGAAAGACCTATATACCATCGTTTTTAATGGGGAAGTCTATAATTATATTGAAATACGGGAGGTTTTACTGAAGGAAGGATATGCTTTTCAATCAGAGTCTGATACGGAAGTTATTTTGGCAGCGTATGATTTTTGGGGAACCGACTGTGTTACTCGTTTCAATGGAATGTGGTCTTTCGCCTTATTGGATAAGAAAAAGAATCTGCTGTTTTGCAGTCGCGACCGGTTTGGAATAAAACCATTTTATTATACGCTTACAGAAGAAGAATTCCGTTTTGGTTCGGAGATTAAACAATTGGTGGAAGAAGCGCCGGTAATAAATCTTCCTGTTGCATTGGATTTCATTATTTCGGGTATCGAAGAGGCGACGGACGAGACCTTCTTTAAAGGAATTGTGAAACTAACTCCGGGGCATAATTTAACATTCGATTTAACTGAGAATACCTGCCAAATAGAGCCGTTTTATACCTTGTCGGACCAAAATAAGGAGGTAAGTGATCCGGATTCGATAGGAAGTTACATTTCTCTTTTGGAGCAGAGTGTTCAATTGCGAATGCGTTCAGATGTTCGCGTAGGAACATGTCTGAGTGGTGGGCTCGATTCAAGTACGGTTGCTGCACTGGCCAGCAAAAACTACAATTATCAGGATAAATTTTATGCAATCCACGCCAAATCTGAAGAGGCTGCAACGGATGAAAGTGCTTATGCCACTTTGGTGTCGGATCATTTGAATTTGAATTTGAAAACGGTTGTTCCAGGATATCAGGATTTCGAAAGGGACATGGACGAAGTGATCTATACTCAGGAAGAACCTTTCGGAAGTCCGTCTGTTTTTATGCAACATTTTGTTTTTAAAGAAGCACGTAAAAATAATTGTATTGTGATGCTTGACGGGCAGGGAGGCGATGAAACCTTGCTTGGCTATGAACGTTATTACCCTGCATTGATTCGCAGTTTGCCATGGGCTGAAAGACCCAAAGCTCTGTTGAACTCGAAAAAGAATTCGCGTTTGAGTATGTTGGAGGCAATTAAATACATGCTCTATTTTGGGAATTATAAAAATCGCTTAAATAGAGTAAAGCGCAGAGCAAAATTCATTCGCCCGGTTTATTTGGAGAATTATACGTCTGAAACGCTAAAAAAAGTATCCGAAAGTTATTCTGACATTCGAAAAATGCAAAATATGGAGTTGACAAGAAGCCAGTTACCTCATTTGTTGCGTTATGAAGATAAGAACTCCATGAAACATTCGGTGGAAGCAAGATTACCTTTTATCGACTATCGCGTGGTGGAATTTGCATTAAATATGAAATCCGATGCTAAAATTCACGATGGTTGGACAAAATATGTCTTGCGAAAGGGCATGTCAGCACTATTACCGAAAGAAGTGGTTTGGCGAAAGAATAAATTGGGATTCAATGCACCTGAGAATCTGTGGTTGGAGAAACATGCTGTAGAAATGGAAAAAGCTATTCGGAAATCAGTGATTTTGAATACCATTGCAGATTTGAGCCAGCTGGATTTGAGCCAGCAAGATAAACGGATGCGTTGGAGAATGTATAATCTGGCGAAATGGGAGTCTGCGTATAACGTTCAGATGGATAACTAAGAACCTTGCTATAAAAGAAATAGATGAATAAACCAAAAGTCTGTCATTTTACTTCGGCGCATAAACCCGATGATATTCGAATATACCACAAAGAGTGTAATTCACTTGTGGCTGATTACGATGTTTTTTTAGTTTCCGCTTATCAGGCTGAATCATTGAACGGACTTGTCAAAGTAGTCCATTCAGGATCTAAATCCAGGGGTAGAATTGGTCGGATGTTATTTACAACGAGAGAGGTATATAAAAAGGCGAAATCGATCGATGCAGAGATCTACCATTTTCATGATCCTGAATTGTTGCGCTTCGGATTGAAGTTGAAGCGCCAGGGGAAAAAAGTAATCTATGATGCGCATGAAGATGTTCCTCGTCAAATCATGGCAAAATTTTGGATTCCCAAAGTGTTTCGAAAGCTAATATCCTTGTGTTTTGAAAAATACGAGAATTATGTTGCTCGCAGACTGAGTGCAGTTGTAGTTTCCACTCCGCATATTCGCGAACGTTTTATCCGGATCCATCCAAGAACAATCGATGTGTGTAATTATCCTTTGATGAATGAATTGATGGAGCCAACCAGCTGGGATGACAAACAAGATGAGATCTGTTATGTGGGTGGAATTTCCATTGTGCGTGGAATTAGGGAATTAATGGACACCTTACTTTTACTTTCCGATATTAGATTAAACCTGGCGGGTAACTTTTCGAATGCAGAATTGGAAGAACAGATCAAATCGAAAGAAGCATGGAATCGGGTCGAATTTTATGGCTATGTGGGACGAAAAGAACTTTTGTCCATATTCCAACGTTCTAAAATTGGAATGGTAACCTTATTGCCAACCCCTAATCATATGGAATCATTACCGATTAAGATGTTCGAATATATGAGTGCAGGAATTCCGGTGATTTGTTCGGATTTTCCATTGTGGGAAGAAATAGTCCGTTCGAATAAATGCGGTGTGTGCGTTGATCCGACAAACCCCGGTGCAATGGCCTTGTCGATCCAAAATTTATTGAGCAATCCGGAAGAAGCAAAAGAAATGGGTGAGAATGGAAGAAAGGCAATCCTCGAAAAATATAATTGGGAAATCGAAAAAAAGAAGCTTTTCAACTTGTATGCCGGACTTTGAAAATTAGCAAGTTCAGGTATTGTTTATTTATGTGATCACCTATTCATTTTATCCTAACTTCGCAGGGTAATCTATACAAGACACGGGAAAATGATTCAGCGAATTAGAGAGTCGGATTTTATAAGGAGTATTCTTGTGCTTTTTAGTGGCTCGCTTCTTTCCCAGCTAATTCCTTTTTTTGTTCTTCCAATCTTACAACGTTACTATTATTCTCCTGCCGATTTTGGATTGTTGGCGGTTTTCGTTTCGTTTTCCGAACTGTTTTCTTCCGTTGCCGCTGGTAAATTGGAGTTTGGAATAGTATTGCAATCGCGTGAGAGAAATGCCATCAATCTGATGTTTGGCGCATTGAAGATCGTATTGATCGTTGCAGCATTAAGTGCGATTTTCGTATTTCTATTCCGGGATTTTATTTCAGACTATTTGAATGAACCGCGCCTAAGTGACTATTTGCTTCTTTTACCGCTTTATATTCTTGTTTTTGCGCTAACAGATCTATTTTCGTATTGGTTTAACAGAAAGCGCAAATTTAGGGTGATCTCTTTCGCTAAATTGGTTCAAACGGGAACCTCCGAATCAGTTAAGTTAGTAGGAGGAATCTTGAATTTTGGTGTTTTCGGCCTGATTCTCGGTAGGCTTTCCGGTTTTTTGGGTGCGGCGATTTACTACGCACGGATATTCTTTAAACGGGATCGGAAAGCCTTGAAATTACTGAGTAATGAAATAAGTAAGCAAACGGTCAGGGAAAATAAGAAGTTTATATTTTTCAGCACACCAAGTGTATTTCTCGGAAATTTGATCAACGTTGTTTATTTGCAGTTGTTCCTGGTGTATTACGGTGAACAGTTGGTTGGAATGATAGGTGTTTCAATGAGCTATTTGTCGGCAGGATTTGGAGTAGTGGCCATTTCATTCTCGCAGGTCTTTTATTCCAAATTGGCAGAAACCAAAACCAAGGAACATTTGCTGCACATGTATATTCGTTTCGCGAAGAACCTGACTTTACTTGCTTTGATCCCGATCTTGATCGTCTATCTCATCCCAAGTTCTTTCGTGGCTGACCTACTTGGTAAACAGTGGGTTGAATTAATCCCAATCGCCCGAATCATGGTGTTTTGGCTGGCCTCTTGGTTTGTCTCCTCTTCCTTGTCATTTATTTTTATACGCTTACAAAAACAACAAGCGTTGTTGTTCTATGATGTGCTTCATTTGCTCGTTATTTTGGTTGGATTTTTCATTGGGCACGCCTATTCAAAAAACGCGGAATCAGCAATGTGGGGGTTTAGTATTGCCCGATTTATCTTTTATGTATTTATTATTTTTGTTGCGATACGAATGATCAAGCGGGTGGATGAAAGTACCTTGTAATGAATTCGTAACCTGGCTCAGCCAATTAAAACAAATGGAATGATCGTTATTGTTGATTACGGCTTGGGGAATTTGGGTTCCATTAAGAACATGCTGAAGCATATTGGATTCGATTCGGTCATTACCTCAGATCACGAGCTCATTCAATCAGCTACTAAATTAATTCTACCAGGAGTTGGGTCGTTTGACCAGGGAATGAAAAACCTGGAAGAAAGAGGCCTGATCCCACTCCTGAATAAAAAAGTGATTGAAGAAAAGACCCCCATTTTGGGTATTTGCCTGGGAATGCAGTTGTTTACCAATAAAAGTGAGGAAGGAGCATTAAAAGGGTTTTCCTGGGTAGATGCAGAGACCATTAAGTTCGACGCGACTAAATCAGAAAAAAAATTCCCAATTCCGCACATGGGTTGGGTGTACGTTTCTGAAAAAGGGAATAGTCCTTTGCTGAAAGATATGTATGAGGATCCCAAGTTTTACTTCGTGCATTCCTATTATGTCAAATGCAATAACCGAGATGAAGTCATCCTGACAAGTGATTACATTCACGAATTCGATTCGGGTTTTCAGAAAGGAAACATTCTCGGGGTTCAGTTTCATCCTGAGAAAAGCCACAAATACGGCATGAAGCTATTGACTAATTTTATGACCAATTTTTGATGGCAATCCCAAGAGTTATCCCCGTTTTACTGCTGAAAAATACCGGTTTGGTTAAAACCGTTCAATTCAAAGATCCGAAATACCTCGGGGATCCTTTAAACGCTGTAAAGATCTTTAATGAAAAGGAAGTCGACGAATTGATCTTCCTGGATATCCTGGCGACATCTGAAAAAAAATCAATTCCGTTCGAATTCCTGAAAGAAGTGGCGGAAGAATGTTTTATGCCTTTGGCTTATGGCGGCGGAATAAAAACATTGGAAGATATCCGTGCTATTTTGAAAATCGGCATTGAGAAAGTGATAATCAATTCTCAATTGTATAAAGACCTGGACTTTGTAAAAGAAGCAGTGAACCAATTCGGAAGTTCAACGATTGCCGTTTCCCTGGATGTCAAAAAGAATTTTTGGGGGAAGTATGAATTGTTTTCAGAAGGCGGAAGAACGAATACGAAAAAAGACCCCATTGAATTTGCTAAAGAATTGGATAATATCGGCGTTGGAGAGATCATGATCAATTCCATTGATCGCGATGGTACCATGAAAGGGTACGACCTGGATTTGATCACGAAAATGTGTGCTGCCGTTCAGGTTCCGGTAATTGCATGTGGTGGAGCGGCAACTATTGATGATTTTGACAAAGCCATTAATCAGGCAGGAGCTTCTGCTGTGGCGGCCGGGAGTATGTTCGTATTTCACGGAAAACACCGTGCAGTGTTGATCTCTTATCCGGAACAAGCCGATTTAAAACGAATTTTTTCGAAGAAAACTCAATGAGATTGAAGTGTCAGTGAGGCTTCACTGAGTTTGGGTTGCTTGTTTCGTTTTACCAAATCGGTATCCAATAACAAATTGCAGATCGAAAACGCAATCCCGAATAGTAATATTTTTGTAAGGATTGGAAAGGCCCCAGATGCCGGGGTACGTGCTAAAATTTCTGTTTAGCAGCTCCGTACGGTAATAATAATTGGATTTGAGACCCAGGATTACATTGTCCAGTTGAAAGTTTACTCCGATGCAGCCGGTGATCCCAACTTTAAAAACAGATAATGATCGCCTGTAATAAGAATCACCCATCAATTCACGATAAACTTCCCGCTCCGACCGGATAAAATCCAATCTGGGCCCCAAACCAATGTAAAATTGAGTCTTTTTATCTATGATATAATAATTTCCAATTAGACCAAGGGATGTGTTGTGAAATAATATTTCTGAGAAGCCAAGATATGTTTGATTAGTTTCTTTACCGCCACTGGTAAAATTGGATATCACAGTTGTTAAAGAAAGGTGTTTCCATTGGTTTGTTTCAAAACCAAGGCTGATGGATGGCTTGAAAAGTCCTCCCGGAAAAAGGGATGATGAACCACCTTCAGGAGCGGTTGCTTTAAAATCCAGAAATGAACCCAAGACGCCGTTTGCTGAGAATATACGCTGGCTCTGAGCTGCGGAGATCTGGAAAAGGAATAAAAAGATTAAAAGTCGATGCATTTAAGTTGTTTTAATTTGGAAGAACTGTTCTTTAGAGAAGAATTACGTTTTGGTTATTGAAAATCCCCTAATCGGACTTCTTTTTACCAAATGTGTATCCGAAAACAAGCTGCAGATCAACCACATTGTCACGTATAATATCGAAACTCTCACCGGAGATAGTTTGAAAACCTGATTTATATAAATGAGGACGGTAATAGTAATTGGATTTGATGCCCAAAATAAAATTTTCCAGTTGAAAGTTTACTCCTATGCTTCCGGAAACACCAAATACAAATTTACGCAAGAATTGAGGAGCATAAGAAGTTCCATCCCATTTGGAATAAATTTCCAGCTCGGAATGAACATAGTCTAATCGGGGACCAATCCCAAAGTAGAATTGAGTCTTTTTGTTGATGATGTAATAATTCCCCGTTGCACCTATACAGTAATTATCAAATAATAGTTTGTTATAATTGTAAAAAGGTCCATCTTCCTGGGGAGCTCCTTTTCCTCCGCTTGTAAAATTGGATACTGCAGCAGTTAATGAAAGCCGGTGCCATTGTTTGGTTTCAAATCCCAGACTTATGGAAGGCCGAATAACAATTCCTCCATACGAAGACAGTATATTAGATGCAAGAATCGAGGCTGAGGCTCCGCTTGCGGAAAAGATACGTTGGCTATGCGAACTTATCGTTTGAAAAAGGAAAAAGACAATTAAGAATCGGTGCATATAGTGTTTTGTCGATTATTGAAGGGGCAATAAATGTTTTGCAAAGATAAAACGATAGTGAGAAGAGTTAACGCAATTTTAACGGAGTTATTTTATTTGTCGGAATAGTTTGACATTTAAGCCAACAACTATTTATTTCCTAAATTCGTATCATGAAGCAGATTAACTTCGGACAAATTTTCTCCATTTACCTGGGGTTGTTTTCATTCGTAACGGTTACGTTTCCGAAAATGACAACGATCATGGTCCTTTTGCTGTTGGTACTGATTGTTACAGCCCATGTAAAAAAGGAAGTAAGCTGGAAGTTCAATGCACCCGGAATACTTCTAATAAGCCTTTATGTCATTTATCTCATCGGAATATTTTTTGCTCATGAGCTATCCAACGGATTAAAGTATGCAGAGTACAAATTAGCCCTGTTAGTCCTTCCCCTGCTATTATCGATAAAACCGAAATTTGAATTGAAGCTACAGTGGCCGGTAATCGGGCTTATTCTCGGAACGCTTGTTGTTATTGGAATTGGAATAGTAAGTTCATGCAATTGTTATGACAAACACGCCTGGTTTCTTTACTGTTTTTCATCCAGTTATATATCACCGGTTCACCATCCCAGTTATTTTTCAGGTTTTTTACTCTTTGCAACAGCTGCAGCCTGGGTTGGTTACCGCAAATCCTGGAGCGGATTTTCTCTTTACACGGTCATTGGCTATTCCATCATCACCTGCTTCTTTTATTTCCTGTGCCTGAGTTTGGCCGGAATGCTGTTTTTGGGGATGGTTTTAATAGGATTGGTCGTTTACGCTATTTACAAGAAATGGGGGAAATGGGTGGCGCTTTCCGTTACTTTCCTCGGGCCTGTTTTACTATTTTTAGTACTTAGTAAACTTCCCGGATTTGAAGATGACGTTGCGGCAACAAAAAAAGGCCTGTCAGAATACATTTCAAGTCCAAGGGCATTTTTGAATAAACAGATCACTGATCCGAAA
>Ga0247691_1000147_pt1 | contig 16396 bp, 18 predicted proteins | sample CNK32_metaG_FD_182721 | JGI IMG/M metagenome (GOLD analysis project Ga0247691, IMG submission 182721) | Soil microbial communities from Purdue University Martell Research Forest, Indiana, United States - CNK32 | ecosystem: Environmental > Terrestrial > Soil > Temperate forest > Bulk soil...
GGAGAACGGGAGCAATTACACCCGTTGCAAATCTGAAACCGGTCCTTCTCGGGGGGACGGTAGTAAAAAGAGCTTCCCTGCACAATGCAGACCAGATCGAAAAATTGGATTTGTACCTGGGGGATGAAGTTTTTGTGGAAAAGGGTGGCGAGATCATTCCTAAAATTGTCGGGGTGAATACCGAATCACGGGAACCAACAGCTGAAAAAGTGATTTTCATTGAACACTGTCCGGAATGTGGTTCCGAATTGCATCGAAGAGATGGGGAAGCACAACATTATTGCCTGAATGATTTGGTTTGTCCGCCACAGGTAAAAGGTCGGATGGAACACTTTATTTCACGGAAAGCAATGAATATTGACGGACTCGGAGCCGAAACAATCGATTTGTTATACAAGAAAGGATTGGCAACGAGCATAGCCGATCTATACGATTTGACTTTCGATCAGGTAGTAGATCTGGACCGGATGGCGGATAAATCTGCGAACAACCTGATTTTGGGAATCAGAAACTCAAAGGAGGTTCCGTTTGAACGTGTTTTATTCGCTTTGGGAATTCGATTCGTAGGAGAAACAGTTGCCAAAAAACTGGCGAATGCATTGAAGAATATCGATGCGATTGCCAAAGCAACGTATGACGAATTGATTGCAGTGGATGAAATCGGTGAAAAGATTGCTATTGCAGTTCAGCAATTCTTTCAGGACCCAAGAGCTATGCGGACCATTGATCGCTTAAAAGCTGCAGGAATTCAGTTTGAAGTAGAAGAAGTCGCTTTGGACTCGAACGAGTTGGAAGGAAAAACATTCGTTGTTTCCGGAGTTTTTGCCAAATTCAGCAGGGACGAGATCAAAGACCTGATTGAAAAGAATGGTGGAAAGAATGTCGGATCGATCTCGGCAAAAACCTCTTATGTCCTTGCAGGTGAAAACATGGGGCCCGCAAAATTGGAAAAAGCAAGTTCTTTGGGGATCCCGATCATTTCAGAAGACGATTTCCTGGCGATGATTTCAAACTAGGAATTCGGCAATAAGCTGAAGCCATTCCGGATTGGCATGTTCGGGATCGACCCGATCCATTGCTTCATCATTGAAGATAACCGTTCCTGCATTCCAGGTCAAGGTACCTTCTGCAAATTCCCGGGTTTGTTCTCCATCAGCCTGATTCATTGATTGAAAAGAGACTTGCCATATCTGACCTGAACTTTTGTCAATATGAAGCCATTTGTAAATATGACTTTTATCGTCTGATTGAATATCAGTTCGTTTGATCTCCAGAATCAGTTTGAATTCATCTTCAAAATAGAATAGCACCTTGAAGGGATAGGGTTGAGTTGTCATTCTACAAAATTACTCGAAGGAATTGAAAATTGAGAATTGAAAAGTGGAATTCTCTTTTCAAAGTTCTGTTTTTCTCTCTGAGTATTAAAACCTCAGTGTTTCCGCCGCGGTGGATGCTCATCCGTGGAAAAAATATGAAGTGTACTTCAAGCATAGATAAAGCATGGATAGAGCATAGATAGAGCGTTGTTTGTATTGATTTTTAACAATCTGAAATAAATCATTTTTCCTTCCAATCTATCGCTCGAAAATTTCGTAATTTCGTGCAGACTTTTTACTGTTTAAAAACAAATACAATGAATCTATTTAAAGGAGCTGGAGTTGCATTGGTAACACCATTCAATTCGGATATGTCGATTGATTTCCCGGCATTGCGCAGATTGGTACAGGAACAAATTTCCGGAGACACCAATTACCTCGTTGTTCAGGGAACTACGGGTGAATCTCCAACCTTGAATAGCGAAGAAAAGAAGCAGGTATTGGAAACCGTTCTGGAAGTGAATAACGGAACATTGCCGGTTGTTTACGGAGCAGGTGGAAATAATACTTTGGAAGTTGCTGAAGCATTTAAAAAGATCCCGAAAGGAGTGGATGGAATTCTTTCGGTAGCTCCATATTACAATAAACCAACCCAGGCCGGCTATATTGCTCATTACAAAGCATTGGCATCCGCTACGGATTTGCCTATTATCTTATACAATGTCCCTGGAAGAACCGGTTCGAACGTATTGGCTGAAACTACTTTGGAGTTGGCTGAGATAAAAAATATTGTGGCAATGAAAGAAGCTTCGGGAAATATGGAGCAGATCATGGAAATCATCCGTTGCAGGCCGGAAGGGTTTCTGGTACTTTCAGGAGACGATGCAATTACATTGCCTTTGATCGCTGCAGGAGCGGATGGTGTGATTTCAGTTGTTGCCAATTCATTCCCGTCACATTTCAGTAAAATGGTTTCAAGTGCTTTGAAAGGTGATTTCGAAACAGCAAGAAAATACCATTACGACTTGTTGCCGGTAACCAAATTGCTTTTTGCTGAAGGGAATCCTGGCGGAGTGAAAGTAGCTTTGGAAGAACTGGGATGGATGAAGCCATTCATGCGACTTCCTTTGGTGCAGGTTTCCGAAGGGTTGAAAGCAAAAATTGTTGCAGAAACAAAAAAACTAACTAAATAATCACGCGATTCATTGAAAATTAATAGATTCGCATTAAATTACTTGACGATGAAAAATAAACTAATCTTAGGTTGCGTCTTGTTAATGTTGACTTACGCTTGTGGTTCCGGAGAGGAAAAACAAGAATTGACAACAGTTGAAGAACAAGAAACAGTAGACGCTGCTAACGTAAACTACAATATTCCATCGCCATCTGAGCAATTCGCTTTGATTTCCAAGATGGACGCGGTAAAGAATACTAAAATCCTGCACGACCCTGCGTCTGCTGACAAGTATTCCAATTCCTCACAAAAAGCATTGAACTTTGGAGTCTATACAGCTGATGTTGCTTACCTGACATCTTTCAATGAGACAAACAAGTATTTGAGTTACTTCGGTAAGTTGGAGAAATTGGGTTCCGATATCGGAGTTGCCCAGGTTTTTGGAAACGAACTGGGTGAACTAGCAAAGAAATGGGACGGAAATGCAGATTCCTTGTTCAAATTGAGCGATGATGTTTATAACCGTACATTCCAACGCCTGATCGAGATCGATAAAGGGGACGAACTTTCATTAATGCTTGTAGGTGGATGGATTGAATCAATGCACCTGATGATCGGAAGCTCGAAAGGTTTTGGTAAATCACCAAAATTGGACCAGGCTTTGGCTGACCAGAAATTAGTAGCTGAAAACTTGTTGGAGTTCCTTGTGAGCTACCAGGATAACGAATCGGTTAAGGAATATTCGGTTGCAATTGAAGAAATTTTAAAAGTATACGAGCAATTGGATTGTAACTCCGGAGAAACGGAGGTGCAAAATTCAAATGGAAAATTGACTTTTTCAGGAGGAGACAGCTGCAAGATGACTCAAAAGTGTTTTGACAACTTGTCGAAAAAAATCACTGAAATCCGTACTAAAATTATAACTGCTTAACTTTTTAGATATGAAATTTATTTTAACGTTAGCCCTATTATTTGGTTTTGCATTTTCTTTTGCTCAGTGTCCACCTGCTGAGGCGTTCATGAAAAAGAAAAAGACCAAAGATGCATATAGTTTGAATTCACAATCAAGATCGGGTTCTATCGCTTCGGATGAGACTTATGAAATGTCTTTCATTGCACATCCGGGATTGGATTACCGTTTAACGACCGTTTTGGGAGAAGGAAGTGTTGGAACACTGAACTACGAAATTTACGAAATGGTGGTTGAGAAAAAAACGGAAGGTGAAAAAGATATGTTCAAGAAAAACAAGAAAGTATTGGCTACATCCGGGAATGCAGAAGCATTGGAGTTTACATCCGATAAAACCCGTAAGATTTTCATTAATGTATCCATCACTGGTGGAGACAAAAAGAAATTGGCGTGTGTAGGTGTTTTAATCGAAACAAAACGCACGGAGAAAACAGGATTTTAATCTTTTTTGAATTTTATACCGAAAGCCTCGTAAATTTGCGGGGCTTTCTTTTTTTATACAAAGGGTGGAAGGTTCAAAAGTTAACTAGTTCAAGAGTTCAAATCTTGAATTTATTTTGAACACTTTGAACCTTTTGAACTTTTAAACTTGTAAATGAATCAATCACAAAAAATATTGGAGCTTGTCAACCAGGCTCAATCAATCGTTATCACTTCGCACAAATCCCCTGACGGAGATTCCATCGGAAGTTCGCTTGCATTGTACCACATCCTGAAAAAATGGGGTAGAAATGTACAGATCGTGCATCCGGATCCGGCACCCGGCTTTTTGCATTGGGTGGCTGGACAAGAACAGATTATTGATTTTGAGACAAAAAAGGAACAGGCCAAAGCAGCAATTCAAGCAGCAGATTTGATTTTTTGCCTGGATTACAACCATCCTTCTCGTGTAGGGGACCAAATGCAGCTTCTTTTAGTCGAATCGACAGCGAATAAGGTGATGATCGACCACCATTTGCATCCGGCGGATTTCTGCCAGGTTATGATCTCCGAATCAAGAGCTTGCTCCACCTGTGAATTGATTTATACCTGGGTGAAAGATATCGATCGCTTGGATGACATTGATGAAACTTCCGGAGGGTGCATTTATTTGGGAATCATGACCGATACAGGTTCTTTCCGTTTCCCTTCTGTAAGTGCAACCACGCATGAGATCCTTGCAGATTTGATAAGAAGAGGAGTGAAGCATTATTTGATCCATGAAGCAGTTTATGATACAAACACGGTCGACCGGATCAAACTGAGAGGTTTTGCCTTGTCGGAGAAATTGGTTTGCCTGAACGATATCCACGTTGCCTACGCCTTTATTTCAGAAAAGGAATTGGAGAAATACAATTACCAAAAAGGAGATACGGAAGGATTGGTGAACCAGATTCTGGGTGTCCAGGGAATCAAGATGGCGGTTCTATTCGTTGAAAAAGATGGGAAAGTGAAGATTTCTTTCCGGTCAAAAGGAGATTATTTCGTAAACGAATTGGCGAATGCGCATTTTGAAGGTGGCGGACATGCTTATGCTTCCGGTGGAATTTCAACGGAATCCCTGGAGAAAACTGTCGAAAAATTTGTAACATTTGTAAAAGATTTCATTCCTAAAGCATGATTAAAAGAACAGTTGTTTTTTGTTTATTGATTTTGTGTTCCTGTACGGAAGAGAAAGAACAGCCGAAACCGGTTCAGTGGAACATGGATAAATCCACCGAAATGAATAAGGAATTATCCATTGAAGAAAGCATCGATATCGACCTTTATTTTGCACAGCATGAGAATTGGAAAGTTCAAGAAACCGGGACAGGTCTGCGTTATGTCATTTTAAAGAAGACAGAAGGTCAGCTTCCGACTGCCGGAATGGATGCCAAAACACAGTATAAGATAAGTTTGTTGGACGGAACAGAAGTCTATAAGACCGCTCAGGATGAGGTGGATGTTTTCCGGATTGACAAAAGCGATATGGAATCGGGAATTCACGAAGGAATCAAACTGATGCGCGTGGGAGAAAAAGCAAAATTGGTTTTCCCCAGTCACCTGGCGCATGGTTTGGTCGGTGATTTGCAAAAGATCCCACCACTTTCACCCTTGGTTGTTGATATTGAATTAATTGGAATAGAATGAAGAATTTAAAATACATCGTAATCGGTTTGGTGATCTCTGCCTGTACTTCCGGCGTGGAAAAAGTGGAAAACAAACCCGCTTCACCAACAACACGTGATGCTAAAGACGGATTATCTGAAGCCGAAAGACTGATCGAACCTAAAAAACAGCTGGCTGATAAAAAGAGCTTTCCGAATGGGATCCAGATCCAGTGGTTTGAAAAATCGGAAGGAGAACCGATCAGGGAAGGTGCTGTTTACGAGATTAATTTCAAAACAAAACTTCAGAATGGTGAAGTGGTTGATGGAAACTACAAGTTACAAAGAGACATGCTTCCTTTTTTGGTAGGATACGGCCAGCAGACACCCGGATTTGACTTGGCGATAAAAGAATTAAGAGTGGGCGACTTTGTGGAGATTTTTATTCCTGGTAACCTTGCGAGAGGTAAAAAGGGAATTCCGGGTATCATCCCGCCGAATGCACCCAATATTGTCCTGCTTCGGGTTGGGAAAGAAATAAAACCGACAAAAGTGGTTGACGGAGTCAAAGTTTGGAAACTGGAGGAAAATCCTGAAATGACGGATGCTAAGGTGGGAGAAAGTTCGAACCTGGCCATTCATTATTTCGTCGGGACGAAGTCAAATCCGAGATACGACAATTCCTATCAGAGAAATACACCATTTGCTTTCGGAATGAAAGATGCTTCCCTGATCCCGGGATTGAGAAAAGCGATGTTGAATACCAAAATGTACGATAAACTCTATATTCTTGTTCCTGCGAAAGAAGCTTATGGTTCAAGAGGTTATGTGGATTTGGTGAAACCAAATGAAGAGCTTTTTTATGACATAATCGTCATGGATGTGGATGGAAAATCCGTTCAGAAAACCGAGAAATAGAATGGAATTGGTAGGAATCAGTCGCGACTGATTCCTACTTATCAAAACGTGGTTTTCAATGATTAAAATGGAGTTATGAACTTGTAAATGTTCGAATTAACGTTTTTTTACAGGTGAATTTTGGCTTTTTTTCCTTAGTTTTGCCACACCCAGAAAATACCAAAGGCTAAAAACATGAACAAATTTCTTTATTTCCTCCTCTTATTTGTTTCATTTTCGGGATTTGCTCAAGCTCCGATCGATACCGTAGATACTGAAAAAGGTAGAATGGTTATTTACTCCAACCGAACATGGAAATTCCTTTTGGATGATGAGTTCGACGGGATCATGAACGAAGCACTTTTCAATCTGATACAAAAGGATACGAATCTGAACCTGGTGCAAACCTGGAATAATGATATTTGTTTTTCTTCCGACAGACCCGACATGTCGCGTTTGAATGATACCATTTGGTTGTGTATGGTGGATGACCTGCATAAGGAATTCGTTTGTCCGGTTCCCGGAATCGTGACTTCCCGCTACGGATATAGAAAAGGAAGATATCACAACGGAACGGATTTGAACTTACGAACAGGAGATACGGTAGTAGCTGCATTTTCCGGTCGTGTGAGATACGCAAAGTGGAATGATGGTGGTTTTGGTAATTTGGTGATTATTCGTCACCACAACGGACTGGAAACGTTTTATGCGCATTTATCCAAACATCTGGTAGCTCCTGATCAAGAGGTGAAAGCTGGAGAGCCTATTGGATTGGGTGGGAATACAGGACATTCTTTTGGATCACACTTGCACTTTGAAGTACGTTTCTATGATTCTCCCATGAACCCGGAAGAAGTAATAGATTTCGCCAGGAAAGAACTGAAGGATGAAAACCTATTGGTTCAGAAAAGATTGTTCCGCCCGGGTGCCAAACCAACGGACGAAGAAATATCAGGAGAATCTATTGCAGCTGTTCAAGCCAGAACAGAGGCTGCAGCTACCAGAAAGTATTACAAGATCAGAACCGGTGATACACTTTCCCAAATCGCTTCCAAAAGCAACACAACCGTTTCCAGGCTGTGTAAACTCAATGGGATCAGACCAACGACCCTTTTACAGGTTGGTCGACAATTGAGGGTTAGATAAAGACCAATAGCAGTATTTTATCGTTCAACTAAAGTTTATTGTTAAAAATTTGGTTTGCACTTGCGATTTTCCTAAATTGCTCTTATGTCGTGCAACTATAGAATTGTTTTAGTAACAGATGGAGGTTCGGATGCCTTACTTGTCCCGATTGTCGGGTTAAGTGCCTTATCGCGTCGAATCGAAGCAGTTGACATTGACAGATCACTTTATAATTGGATTGACTTATTAGTTGCTTCAGGAGACAGTGTCCTATTGGCAAGTCTTTTGGCAAAACAAGAAATTTCTCTTATTGAAGAACTGGGAGCATTGGAAAAGTTGCTTCGCTATCAAAACAATGGGTACAGCAAAGAAATGGTTTCCCGTCTTTTCGAAGAAGAGGATACCTTGTTCGCATTGAGAAAACATTTCCTGTTCATGACCTATGATGTGGATTCGGATGAACTGTTCCAGTTTTCAGATAGCCGGCCCACACAACAATCTATCAAATTGGATTCCGTATTGAAAGCATGCATGGGGAATCCAAACGAACAGCAATTTATCAAATTAGGCTACAGAAGATTGATGAATGCAAGTCAATTTGCTCCTAATCCGATCTTACAAGCAATGCATTACGCAGATTGTCTGTACCAGGACGATTCGGTTGTGATTGTTAGTATCGGTTCCGGAAAGCATAAGCAAAATGATCTGGAACAGCAATTTTCCGAACAGGCGCAACAGGAATTTGATCAGGAACTCCGAAAACATAAAAAATGGCATTACTTCAGATTCAATCCTGAATTTGAACGGGATGATACCATGGAGGAGAAAATTGAAAAAACACGTCGATACTTCGAAGACGAAGCCCCGAATATGGACCGGCTATTCCGCCTGATGGAAATTAAATCGGGAAGATTGGTTTAAATAGTTCAAAAGTTCAAAAGTTCAAAAGTTCAAAAGTTCAAAAGTTCAAAAGTTCAAAAGTTCAATTTTTCTTTAAACGTGTTTAGCAGACTGGATAATTGGTCATTTTTCGTTGACAATTTGCATTTTCATCCCGATAACTATCGGGACTCTATTCTCATTTTTCAATTGAACCCTTTGAACCTTTTTGAACCTTTTCAACCCCGTGAACTTGTTAAGATTTCAGAAACAATATTTCCCGGAAGTTTGCCGTTATGCTATTTCTCCTATTTTTGTCGTCATGAAATGGATTTTCTTAATTCTCACACTTGTATCGCTTAGCAGTTGTAATTCGTATAACCGCATTCTGAAATCGGATGACTACGAGTCAAAATTCAATGAGGCTAACCGGTTATATGATGCCGGAAAGTATGAACGTTGTGTTGCTTTGTATGAGCAGGTGTATCAAAGAAGCCCAAGATCTCCGCAAGGAGAAGTGGCATTTTACAGATTAGGAAAAGCATGTTACGCAGTGGAAGATTGGTATCTGGCAAGTTATTACCTTGCAGCATTCCCTTCCAAGTTCCCTTATTCGCCAAAAGTGGAGGAAACGACATTCTTAGCTGCAATATGCGCCGTGAAGAACAGTCCGGAAGTATCACTGGACCAGCATGAGACGGAAGTAGCATTGAATGAACTGCAAAATTTCGTTACACGTTTCCCGAATTCAGAATTGCTTGATACTTGTAATCACGTTATGGATAATCTGCGTTTCAAATTGGAAACAAAGGATGTGATGACGGTGAGGCTGTATGCCAAAACGGAAAATTACCGGGCAGCCGTAGTAAGTGCAGAACAATTTCTGGACAATTATCCACGATCCACTTACCGGGAAGAGGTATGGGCGATTTTAATACGGAATTCGTACTATTTGGCAAGTAATAGTGTGGATGCGAAAATCGAAGAGCGAATTGCAAAAACAAATGAGCGATTTAACATTTTTCTTGCAGAATTCCCGAATTCAGACTATCTTCGCGAATTCGAAGGGTATATTGAAAAATTGAAAAAAGTCGTTATTCCCGTATCTAACAAGTAAATAAATAGAAGAAAATGAGCTTCAAAAACAACAATGCTGAGCGTTCAACAGTGACGCGTGATACAATAGATTTAGAGGAAACAACAGGTAATATCTATGAATCGATTGTAGTATTGTCTAAAAGAGCAAATCAAATCAGTGCTTCAATGAAAGAGGAATTGACTGCTAAATTGCAGGAGTTTGCTTCATCAACAGATAATTTGGAAGAGATTTTCGAAAATCGTGAGCAAATTGAAATCTCCCGTTTTTATGAAAAACTTCCTAAACCGGTTGCTGTGGCAATTGAAGAGTTGAAAGAAGGACAAATCTATACTAGAAAAATTCAAGAGTAAAATACTCAATATGTCTTTGGAAGGAAAAAGGATTCTGGTTGGTGTTACTGGCGGGATCGCAGCGTATAAAATTGCTTCCTTCGTAAGATTATTAAAAAAACAAGGGGCAGAGGTCAGATGTATGATGACTCCTGCCTCTTCTGATTTTATTACACCGCTAACACTTTCCACCTTATCGGAATCTCCTGTCGGAATCGAATTCTATGATTCCAAAACGGGTGAATGGACCAACCATGTTGAATGGGCTTTGTGGGCGGATATCATGATCTTCGCCCCGATTACCGCCAATTCACTGGCAAAAATGGCTCATGGCTTTTCGGATAACTTTCTTCTTGCAACCTATTTGAGTGCAAAATGCCCGGTATTTATTGCTCCTGCAATGGACCTGGATATGTATCAGCATCAGACTACCAAGGATAATCTCAATCGCCTGGAATCATTCGGACATACGATCATCCCTGCAGAAAGCGGTTTTCTTGCAAGTGGATTGGAAGGTCAGGGTAGAATGGCAGAACCGGAAGTTTTGGTGCAACACCTTGAGGATCATTTCCACAAGGATGCCCGATTTTCAGGGAAACGTTTTTTAATTACAGCAGGACCGACCTATGAAGCGATCGATCCCGTTCGGTTCATCGGGAACCATTCTTCGGGGAAAATGGGATTTGCATTGGCAGAAGCAGTTGCAGCGAAAGGAGGAGAAGTCATTTTGATTACCGGTCCATCAAACCTGGGAGTGAAACACAAACAGATCGAAGTGCTTCGAATAACTTCGGCACATGAGATGTTGAATGGGGTGCAGGAAAATTGGAAAAATGTGGATTTTGGGATCTTTGCTTCGGCAGTGGCAGATTACCGTCCGGCAGTTGTTGAAAGTCAGAAGATTAAAAAAACAGAAGACCAGCTCCAAATCCTTTTGGAGAAAAATCCGGATATTTTGTCCTGGGCAGCTTCAAATAAGGAGGATCAAAAGGTAGTTGGCTTTGCTTTGGAAACCCAAAACGGCATGGAATATGCTAAGGGTAAGCTCGAAAAAAAGAAATTGGATGCAATTGTGTTGAATGAAATGGGGGAGCCGGGAGTTGGCTTTGGTACCGATACGAATTCCGTTAAATTGCTGTTTAAAAACAATAAAATGTGTAGCTTTGAGTTACAGTCAAAACAAGAATTAGCTTTCTCTTTGTTGAATGAACTGATGAATAATCTATATGAATAAAATTCTGACCCTCGTCTTTTTAGCTCTTTTCACAAGTGGATATTCCCAGGAATTGAATTGCCAGGTTTCACTGATTACCAATATCAAGACTGAAGTTACTTCGGCTGAAAAAGAATTGCTTGATCAATTGAAGCAGGTGATAACCGACTTGATGAATAGTACCAAATGGACAGATGAAAAGTTTAAGGTGGAAGAACGTATCAATTGCCAGATGCAATTACAGATAAATACCATCAATGTCGGAGAGTTCACAGGTTCCATCCAGATTCAGTCGAGCAGACCGGTTTACAATGGTTCATACAATACAACATTATTTAATTTCCAGGACGATAATCTGGATTTCACCTATACGCGAAGCAGCATTGTACTGTATGCCAAAAACCAATTCAGAGATAACCTGTCTTCCATATTGGCGTTCTATGCATATTACATTATTGCACTGGATTTTGATTCATTTTCAAAACAGGGCGGAACAAAATATTTCCAGGAAGCGCAGCAAATCGTTACCAATGCACAGACATCTTCCGGTAAGGGATGGAAATCCAATGAACAGGGGAAGAAAAACAGGTATTGGTTAGTGGAGAATGCACTTCAACAATTATTTGAACCCTTGAGAGAATGCTACTACGAGTACCACCGTTTGGGGATGGACCATCTGTATGACAAACCTGAAGATGCGAAAAAAGCAATTTATTCGGCATTGGAAAAGCTTTCAAAAGTTTCTGCTGCCCGACCGAATACGATCAACATCATCAATTTTGCATATTGTAAGTTGAATGAATTGAAAAATCTGTATTCTACTGCGACACCTGAGGAGAAAACTCAGATTGTAACTGTATTGAAGAAGATAGATCCTACAAATTCAACCAAGTACGAAGAAATTTTGAATTAATGTTGAAATCACTTTCCGTTCAGAATTTTGCACTGATTGAACATGTTTCCCTCCAATTTCAGGATGGACTGCATGTCATTACAGGAGAAACAGGATCCGGAAAATCGATCTTATTGGGGGCTTTGAACCTTATTTTGGGAGAACGTTCCGATTTTTCTGTCATTCGAAACCCGGAAAAGAAAACCATTGTGGAAGCCATCTTTCAATTGAATGACAACTTCAGGGATTGGTTTGTCCGGGAAGACATCGACTGGGAATCGGAAACCGTTATCAGAAGAGAAATCACCAGTCAGGGTAAATCACGTTCATTCATTAACGATACTCCTGTACAGTTGAGCCAGTTGAAAGAATTAACAGAACAGTTGGTTTATATCCACTCTCAACATGAAACCCTGGAGATTAAAAAAGCCAAGTTTCAATTCGACTTATTAGATTCATACGCAGACAGTTTAGATCTGGCACAGGATGTAGCATCTGTTTACAGCCAGGTTCAGCGATTGAAAGCTACGAAGGAACAATTGGAATCCTCCAAATCAAATCAATTGCAGGAATTGGATTATATCCGCTTTCAACTGAATGAGATCGGGCAATTGAACCTGGACCAGGTAAATTATGAGAGCCTGGAGAACGATTTTAATAAATTGTCCAAATTAGATGATCTGAAGGAAGCTTATTCTTCCATAGTGAATGCGATCGAGTTGGAAAATGGTGCTACGGACCTGATTCGAAGATTGAAAACACATATTGACAAGTGGAAAAATGCAGATACTGATTTGAATGCCATTTCGGTGAGATTGCAAGATGTCATTGCTGAATTGGAAGATATTTCCAGGGATTCCGACCGACAATTGAACCAAATGGAAAGCGATCCTGAGGCACTCTTCCGCTTGACTGAATCTCTTGATGAATACAATAAGATCTTAAAGAAACATCAGTTTTCTTCACAAGAGGAATTGACGGAGTATTTCAATTCACTTGAAGGCAAGTTGAACGATTTCAATTTCTCGGATGAGCGTATCGCAGAATTGATAAAGGAAATTGAAGCAAAAGAAAAGGAGTTGGTGAAGTTGTCTGCTCAATTGTTTGATAAGCGCTCGGTGGTTATTCCAAAACTGGAAAGTTATTTGTTGGAACTGTTAAGTGAAATGAAAATGGAGCATTCCCGGTTTCAAATTATTCTTATACGTACCGAAAAGCTGGATTCGAATGGAGGAATGACGATTCAAATCCTGTTCTCTGCAAACAAAGGATTGGAATTGAAGCCTATTGAAAAAGCAGCGAGTGGAGGAGAGTTATCACGCGTGATGTTGGCCATTCAGTTGATCATGAGTGAGAAGAAATCACTTCCGACATTGATCTTGGATGAGATTGATACTGGTGTTTCCGGAGAAGTGGCATTGCGAATGGGGAAATTGCTGAAACAAATGGGGGAACATTTGCAGGTGTTTGCAATTACGCATTTAGCCCAGGTTGCAGCAAAAGGAGATTATCACTTTGAGGTTTCCAAATCGCATGAAAACAGTCAGACCATTTCTGAAATACGCCTTTTGAACGATGTGGAACGAATTGAAGCACTTGCGAAACTCATTTCGGGTGAACAAGTAACGGATCTGGCGCGCTCTTCTGCAATAGAACTGATGAATTGAAAAGTCAAAAGGTAAAAGTTAAAAATGAATCTGAGTCTGCAATGAAGACAAATAACAATCCATCTTTAAATTATCCTGTTGAACTTTTAACTTTTCAATTTTAACTTCTCACTTTTTTTTATCTTTACTAAATAAATACGCGAATTATGATCAAGATTGTTTGGTTAACACTTTCACTTGCTACTACAAGCTTTACTTCTGAAATTCCAGTTTCTGGTCAATCGATTTATTCTAACGCAGGGGAAGTGCTCAAAATGCGTGTGCAGGGACATCGTGTTGATTGCCACCCGAATGGTGATTCAGAAGTCAGATTGTGTTATTCGGTTCAGAAAGGTGCAAGTATCGGTATGGAAACTTGGGAAACGCTTCAACAACCGATCGAAGGATTTGAATTCGAAGAAGGATATACCTATGATTTAATTGTGAAGGTGGATGTATTGCAAGACAAGACCGGCCCGGATCGATTCAAGCATACCTTGGTCCAAATAATTTCGAAAATCAAAGAGTCCTAAATTACTTTTTTCTCCTATCTTTAAATTATGGAGAAGAAATGGGTAATAACAGGACTGTTGCTGATCATAATCGCAATCATTTTTGGAGCTTTTGGAGCGCATGGGTTAAAAACACTATTGGAACCGAAAGATATTCCCTTGACTTTTGAACTGGCAAAGAAAAATCAGGATATTTTGACTGCATTTGAGACAGGAACAAGGTATCAGTTTTTTCAGGGCCTTGGATTTCTGATCATTCCCTTTATCCTTAATCGTTTTGCCATTAAAGGAAAAACCATTTTCTTTTTGATGTTAGTGGGTACGATTTTCTTCTGTGGCAGTATTTATGGATTAACTTATTCGAAAGTGCATATGGGCGGGTCGATATCAAAAGTATTTGGTCCGGTAACACCGATCGGTGGGCTCCTGATGATTTTGGGATGGACCTGGTTGTTAGTTCAAGTAATCCGCTCACGTAATTGATGAAATTCTCAGCGACAATATTAGGTTCGGGAACATCCCAGGGAATCCCGGTAATTGCCTGTGAATGTCACGTATGTACTTCTGAAAAGACAGAAGACAATCGCTTGCGCTGCTCTGTCCTGTTGGAAATTGAAGGAAAGAATTTCGTCATTGACGCCGGTCCGGATTTCAGACAGCAAATGTTGAAGTTTAAAGTGAAGAGCCTGGAAGGAGTATTGTTTACACATGAACATAAAGACCATATGGCCGGTTTGGATGACGTGAGAGCATTCAACTTCATTGAGCGGAGAGATATGGATATTTATTGTTCGAAAGCTGTAGAAACTGCCTTGAGACGTGAGTATCATTATGCTTTTGAAGAAGAAAAGTACCCGGGAATTCCTCAGCTGAACATTATCACCATTGAAAACAAGCCATTCAAACTTTCCGGTACGATTCCCGTTGTTCCGATTGAAGTAATGCACTATTTTATGCCGGTCCTGGGTTTTAGGTTGGGTGATTTCGCCTATATAACCGATGCTAAGACTGTTGAGTTAAAAGAAATTGAAAAATTAAAAGGCTTGAAAGTGTTAATTATTAACGCTTTAAGAAAAGAACCACATATTTCTCATTTCAACCTGGAAGAAGCATTGAATTTTATCGACCAGGTAAAGCCAGAAAGAGCCTATCTGACACACATTTCCCACTTATTTGGTACGCATGAAGAAATTGAAAGCGAATTACCTCCAAATGTTTTTGCTGCCTTTGACGGACTGAAATTTGACTTCGACTAGTCATTTTATTTGCTGGGAAAAGGAGTAATATTTTGGAATTCAGTGGATTTCAAACCGGGACCGGAAATATTCCTTGTAGGCTTGAAATTAAATTCTAAATTTGTCCTCAAATCAAACAATTATGTCAAAATTATTGGAAGGAAAACGTGGAATCATCTCAGGAGCATTGGATCAAAATTCGATTGCCTGGAAGGTTGCTGAAAAAGCACATGAACACGGTGCTACTTTTGTTTTAACGAATGCTCCAATTGCAATGCGAATGGGAGAAATAAATGAATTGGCTGCAAAGACAAATTCAACGATTATTCCTGCTGATGCAACAAGTATAGACGATTTGAAAAAGCTTTTCACTGAGGCTCAGGAAATCTTAGGTGGTAAAATTGATTTTGTATTACACTCCATTGGTATGAGTGTGAATATTCGCAAGAATATCCCTTACCAGGATTTGAATTATGACTTTTTTCAAAAAGGAATAGATGTTTCCGCATTGTCACTGCATAAAATGCTTTCGGTAGCAAAAAATATGGACGCGATCAATGAATGGGGAAGTGTGGTTGCTTTAACATACATGGCGGCTCAGAGAACATATCCTTTCTATACGGATATGGCTGATATCAAGGCAATGTTGGAATCTATTGCAAGAAGTTTCGGTTACCATTACGGTTTGGAGAAGAAAGTACGTATCAATACAGTTTCCCAGTCTCCTACTAAAACAACTGCTGGTACTGGGATCAAAGGATTCGGAGATTTCTATGATTATGCAGATGCGATTGCTCCATTAGGAAATGCAAGTGCTGAGGATTGTGCAAATTATTGCGTCACATTATTCTCTGATTTGACTAGAATGGTTACGATGCAGAACTTATTCCATGATGGTGGTTATTCCTCAACAGGAGTAAGTGATTCGGTTCTAAATAAATTGGGAATCTAATCTTCAGGAAAAATAAAATATTGAATCAAAACCTGTGGGGGCGCGATTAATCGCGCCCCCACTTGATATACACTAATTACTACTTTAGTAA
>Ga0247691_1000148_pt1 | contig 16272 bp, 8 predicted proteins | sample CNK32_metaG_FD_182721 | JGI IMG/M metagenome (GOLD analysis project Ga0247691, IMG submission 182721) | Soil microbial communities from Purdue University Martell Research Forest, Indiana, United States - CNK32 | ecosystem: Environmental > Terrestrial > Soil > Temperate forest > Bulk soil | place...
CACTTCCGGGCGCACGATGGATGCAAATGCAATTCCAATCGGGAAAGCGGAAGCAGATAAAGCATTTGAGGCTGCAACCTGTATCGGTTGTGGAGCTTGTGTGGCAAGTTGTAAGAATGCTTCTGCTATGCTATTCGTTTCAGCGAAAGTATCTCAGTTGGCATTGTTGCCACAAGGACAGGTTGAAGCACAACAACGCGTTCTGAACATGGTAAAACAAATGGATGAAGAAGGATTCGGTAACTGTACCAACACAGGTGCATGTGCTGTTGAATGCCCGAAAGAGATCTCATTGGAGAATATTGCACGCATGAACCGTGAGTATTTGAAAGCGATGGTTGCTGCTGAGTAATTATTTTCAACTATAATTTTAAAGGCTTTGCGATTTCGTGAAGCCTTTTTGTTTTAGTGGCTTAGTCCTCTTTATATGCCTTCAACTGTTTAATAAAAAGTTTATTCACACAAAAATTTTTTGTTTGTTAAATTTTCTTTACATTTAGTCCATCTTTAATTTACTTATGTTATGAAAAAACTTTTACTTTCCCTTGGGTTAGTGCTTGTTGGTTCGACTGCTATGTCACAAGTGATATTTTCAGTGGAAGCTCCGGCATCTATCGCAGGGTTCTACGATTTTAAATCGAACGGAGACGGATCAAGCTGGGGATTAGCTAATCTGAATGGTATGTACGTGCTAGACACGGTTGTACTTGCGAATGATGGAACTCCGGGTGTGAATGCACAAGGAAATCCTGCATCAGCAACTGGTTGTAATGCATTGGCTCCAGGAAGTTTGGCTGGAAAAATCGCTATGGTATTCCGTGGTGATGGAGGAAACCCGGCAATTGGAGCTTGTGGTTTTGGTGTGAAGGCACAAATGTGTGCAAATGCAGGTGCGCTTGCAGTAATTATCGTAAACCGCGATGCAACAACGATTGCAATGGCTGGTGGTACAGAAGGTGCAGCAGTGACTATTCCTGTAGTGATGGTTAACTTGGCTACTGGTCAAGCTATTTTGAATCGCATTCAGAACAACGTTCCTGTTGTTGCGTTCATTGGTGACAAAACAGGTTTCTACGACGATGATTTAACTGCGTTTGAACAAACTTCGGTTAGAGCAGAATTCGGTTCAAAACCAGTTGCTTTGACTCAAAATGCTTCTGAATTCTCTTTAACTCCTGGAACTTGGGTTTACAACTACGGTAACAACAACCAAACTGGTGTTACAGTAAATGCTGTTATTAAAAGAGACGGAAATCAAATCTATTCTCAAACATCTGCAGGAGCTTCAGTTGCTTCAGGAGACTCTTTGTTTGTAACAACTCCTGCGTATTCCGCAGCTTCTTATACTGCAGGGTACTATGAAATCATATATACTGTTGCAATGACTGCTGCTGATGAATTTGTAGGTGATAACGTTTCTAAGAGTACATTCACGCTAAGTCCAAAATATTGGTCATTGGCTGGTTTCAATGCTACTGGAGACTCTATCAAAGCTGATGGTTTCTACCGTCCGTCTACTTTGCCAACTACTCAATTTGAAACATGTATCGTTGTGAAAGATGCAAATGGAGGAAGACTTAAAATGGACGGTGTTCAGTTTGGTGGTATGACTGTTGGTGCAGCTGATACTGCAACTGTAACATTGGATGGTGTTGAAGTAACTTGGTCTTTGTACACATGGAATGATGCTGACCAAACAGTTGCAACAGGTACTTTCGATTTATTGAGTGAGGTTGCAGGAGGTTCTTATACTTATCCTGATCCAGCTGATCCAATATTAGAGCAACCGGTTTTCATGCCGATCACTAGTGCTCCTTACTACCAATTGGCAAACAATCAAGCTTATTTGTTGTGTATCAATAACTTTGTTCCTTCAGTATACATGGCGTTCAGTACAACTGATCATTATGACTATGCTATGAATGCAGATGACAAAGTACGTTTCCCATTGCGTTCTGACGTTGGTACTTGGACTCCTGCTGGATTCAGTGGACTTCCTGTTCCTTCTATTGCTTTGAGAACAGGTACTAACCTGGATGTAGCTGAAAACACAATCGATGCTGCTGCGTTCCCAATCCCTGCTAAAGAAGTAATTACTGTAAAAGTAAATGCTGCTGGTGATGCAACATTGAAAATTGTAGATATGGCTGGTCGTCAAGTTTCCAACCAACAAGTTAAAATTGAAAATGGTCAATTCCAAACTTCAGTTGCTGGTATGAACTCTGGTACTTACGTATTCACATTGGATTATTCAAATGGTACTACTAGCCGCTTCAACGTGGTTGTATCTAAATAATCTTTAGAATTCAAAATAAATGGAAACCGATCCGTCAGCTGACGGATCGGTTTTTTTATGCCCGCTTCTTAAGTAATAATCTTGCAAAGAGAATTTAGTATCTTCGCAAAAAAACTTACTTCTATGAAACTTTCACTGATCCTCTTCGCACTGATTTTCAGTTTTCCAGCACTCTCACAAATCCCAGGTTGGGCTCACACGCAACCGATTACCATTATGGAACATTCCGGAAACCCGGTGACCAACTACCAATTGAAAATCACAGTGGATACACAAACACCGATTCTAAACGGTGAAATGTTGGCGTCAGGTGATGACATCCGTTTTTCAACCAAGTGTACCGGCGGAGACATCCTGAATTACTGGATTGAATCCGGAATTAATACTTCAGCAACTCAAATCTGGGTAAAAATCGATAGCATTGCTGCAAATTCCGGAAAAACCATCTACTTAAATTATGGAAATGCTTCTGCCACTCCTCTATCTGCCATTAACGGAACATTCGTTGGCCCACACTCTTCAACAGATAGTGTTTCCAATGGAGGTGCAGGAGGAGTAACTAACAGTCAGCGTGGCTTTCGATTTTACCCCAATGAAGATATTCTTGTAACCGCTTTCGGAAAAAGAGAACCAAACGGAACTACCCGTTATATTACCCTTTTCGACAATACCACTCAAGGAATTATCTTACAAATGCAAGTAAGTGGCCCAGCCGCACAATACTCTTATCAAAACACCCCATCTCCACTATGGCTCATTCAAGGCACTCAATACCTTTTGGAGATGTATCAAGATGCAACCGACGGATATTACTTTGGATCAAGTACTCAAATAGGTCAACATTTGACTTACCTCGATATGCGCTATTGCAATGGATGTGATCAAAACACATTCCCTTTAAATTATTTGAACGCTATTCATTATGGAGTTCCTGATTTTTGGTATTATTCAAAAAACAACGTGAATCCTGCACCAACCTATGAACTAGGTCAATTCACAACGAGCATGTCGGATGAACTTTTCATTTGCTTCAATGATTCACTTCAGATTCCCTTGAATATTTTGGGTGGTCAGGAGCCATTTGACATTCAGTGGTCAGGAACGGGAATCAGTAATGATACACTTGTTCAACCAACGGCATCCCCATCTGATACCTTGGAATATCACGTGACAATTACCGATGCCTGTGGTTACAGCAAACTAGATTCGATCACATTCAATGTAGGAATCTTGCCTGTTCCAAATCTACAAACCACAGCAACTATCGTTTGTAATGGCGAATGGGCCGAATTAACAATCGACACCATCTATAATGCACTTTGGGATGATAACTCAACAGCAGATTCATTGATCGTTTCTCCAACGGTAACCACTACTTATCATGTCCAAGTCACAGATAACAACGGTTGCCAAATTTCCGATTCCGTTCAAATCCTGTTTCACACACCAGTCTATCTGAACAGATCCATTCACAAATGTTTTGGTGAGAATTACCAAATCGGAACTCATACCTATACTTTAGATGGGACGTATATTGATACCCTGGTCGGAGTTTCCAACTGCGATAGCATTATAACAACAGTACTAACTTTTCAAAATAACATTGATTCTCAAATCCAACAAATCGGATTGACATTGGTTGCTGATCTGGGAGCGACCGGATACCAGTGGGTTGATTGTGCTGCAGGTAACGCACCAATTCCGGGTGCTGTCAATTCATTCTACGAGGCAACCCAAAATGGGAGTTATGCGGTTATTTCAATGGTTGGTTCCTGTTCGGAACAATCCAATTGCATCATAATTTCCACTGTCGGTTTGGAAGAACTGGGCCAGATAGACAATCTTTCATTATTTCCTAACCCAACAACAGGGAACTTAACCATCCAATCTTCCAGCTCACAGGAATTAAAAATTATCGATGTGATCGGAAATGTGGTCCGAAAAGAAAATATTGTTGCCGGAGTAAGCAAGCAAATTGATGTCACTTCGCTGGGAGCAGGATCCTATTACCTTCAATCAAGAACAAAGGTGATTCGATTTATGATCCAATAAAAAAATGTTCAAAGGGTTCAAAAAATTAATGACACAATGTTTATATGTAGGGACGCGAAGCATCGCGTCCCTACTGTATTTTTACCGCCATCATAATTTTTTAATCAGCGAAACCAATACAGTCGTTCCTTCCGGGGAAGTGTGCTCGATTTCGATCGACCCATGGTGTGTTTCCACGATCTGCTTCACCATAGCCAGGCCTAAACCGGTTCCGGTAGATTTTGTGGTGAAATACGGTTCAAAGATGGTTTGTATCTGATCTTCCGGAATCCCGGTTCCATTATCCTTAACACGGACAAAAGCATGTTCTTCGTCTGTTTCAACCGAAATAAGGATTGTCGCTGGAATTCCCATTGAAACTGCCTGAATTCCATTTGACACCAGGTTGTTTAAAACACGAAGCAACATTTCCTTATCGCCAGGGACTAAAATCTTTGATTCTGACGAATTCAATTCCAATTTCACATGAACGTTATCATCATTGTCAAATAATGCAACCACGGCCTTTATTAAGCTCAACAAATCAATTTCTGCAATAACCGGCTGGGGCAATTTTGCAAAATTGGAGAATTCATTCGCAATGTGGGTCAAGGCGTCGATCTGTTCGATCAGGGAACCGGTAACGCGTTCTATCCGTTCGGCCGCTTTCGGATCATTCGGATCGAAAACGCGTTGCAAATGCTGAACACTCAATTTCATCGGTGTCAATGGGTTCTTGATCTCATGAGCTACCTGCTTCGCCATTTCCCTCCAGGCACTTTCCCGTTCAGATTGTGCCAGTTTAGCTGCAGCTTCTGCAAGCTCGTTCAGCTTGTGATTGTATTCCGCAACCAGGTAACCAATTTCATCTTGTGCCTTGTAGTTAATCTCCTGACTGTTTTTCCCCAACTCGAACTGGGAAAAACTCTTCCGCAATAACATCAACGGGCCCGTCAACCAGGAGGAAACCAAGAGCGCAACCAAAATCGACAGCACCAGCAAAAGCATGAATACATTCAGGATGGCCACGAAGAATTGCCTCAACTGTTCCTCAAATACATTTCGCTGATCAAAATGCAGGATGTTCAAATAGCCAAGCAATTCATTTTCATGATTGAATACGGGAACATAACCCGACAAATAAACCAGGGAACCAATGTTCTCTTCGTGAATGAATTCAGATCGCATGTTGAACTGCAATTCAACCAACGCTTTTGGGTTCATTTGTTCACTTAGCAAACCCATATTGTAAATCTTCGTCCGGGAAGTTCCGGCCAAAATTCCATCTGTCTGATACAGGTTAATATCTGCAAGAAAAACCTTCGACCACCTTCTCAGCTGATAATCCAGTTCCTCCTGGTTCTTATCGCTGAATTTTTCGGAAATAAACCGATGCCTGGAATTGATCTCATTGATCACCGATTTTACCTTTTCCCGAATCTGATCGGTAGAATAACTTCTGTATTGTCCGCTGAGCATCGTGGTACTGGCAATACTGAATCCTCCAAGGGAGATTACTATCAGGCCGATCAAGACCAATTGGATCTTGGTGATCATGGAAATACCGGTTGAAACACGCACCTGGTTCAATTGCTTCAGCAATAAAACAATAGTTAAGATCGCACCGAAACAAACCAACAAGATGGAAGTTGTTGTCAGGTAGGACAACCACGAAGGAATCGGTTTACTTAAGATGATCGCATCCGTTTTCGATTTCTTGAAGATCAGGTGCTCAAAACCATCTTTTTCATACCATTGATGTCCTTGCTCCATTTCATCCCCGAAAGTTTTCAAATCGGTCGGATAACTGTACACTCCGTAATTCAGGACCAATTGGTTGTTGAAATATTTGGCAATGGAATAACGTTCCAATGATTCAAAAACGGCTGTTTGTTTCGAAATTAGTAGTCGCGGAAAACCAATCTTTTCAGGAATACGCTTCGATTTCATAGTCCCATAAAAATCAACCGTCACTCCATTTCTTTCGATTGGCAGGTAAAAGACATAATTGAATTGACTGGTATAATCCTTCACGTAATACAAACTGGTATCAATTTCCGATTGTATTCCGTGCCGTTCAATCAACTCATCCAGTTGCTTTTTATACATTCCGTTCAATCGGATGTCCGCACTATCCGGCAGATAATAATAGAAATCCACGTCATATCGGTCCCAATATCCTTTGAAAACCTGGTACTCCATTGCTTCCTTCAATTCGGAAAAGCTTGGTTTTGTATCGTGATGAAAAAGCCGTTTCAAAAACGGTTCTGTGACTAATTTCTCTTTTGCAGTCGTAAAGTCGACTTCCGCATTGATATCCCGGTCATCCGCCAATTGGTTTGCAAAAAGCAAGCGTTCTTCCCGTTCTTTCTTTTTGGATTCCATCTCCAGGTTCATGGTGATTCCAAACGAAACAAGAAAGGTCGCCAATAGATAAAAGGTGAAAGTCCATTTTTGATTCAACCGGAAACCAACAATCAACGAGAGGATGAGAAGTGTGAACATCCAGATGATCCAAAAACCATGCAATCTAAAAATCCACTCATTCGCAATGATGACGGAGGCAAACAAAGCGAAAAGAACTCCGAATAATTCAGCCTTTTTTGGTTGCAGCAATTTCCATCTGCCGATGACAACCTGATAAAACTGCATTAGAAATAGCGAACTTAGTCCAATAATGAAAATAAACACCATTGAAAAGACATTCAGCTTCAGAATGTCACTCAAGTGAATCGGAATGGTGGAATTGACAATGATCAATTTGATGATTTGCGGATAAACCATCACGAAAACCGGAATCAAAAACAGCAAAAAATAAACGAGCAATTTACTCTTGATACTTAGGACCAGTTTCCCTAAAGACGGAAGGATTAGCATAAAGCTAACCAACCAGATCAGAACCTCTCCAAAATTCGGGAGCCAGTTGTTCAAGGCCATTAATCCCGGATCAAACAAGGAAGTGCTTTCCATCCATTCGAACCAATCCAGGCGCAACGCCAGATAACGGATCAGGAGAATTGTGAACAAGAATATTAATCGTCTTGTATTCGTGTTCAAAAAGGTGTTGATCTTGAACGAGATCAATAAAATAAGGGTCAGGACATCCGCAAAGATAATGGTGAGTAAGCTGTCATTGTCCGGACTTTGATCTGTTCGGTGAATTCCAAAAACAGCTTCGCCTGAGCGGTCACGAACGGTATTATCCGTTTCCGTTACCAATGAAACAGTTCCATGAATTGGCGGAAACGGTTGGAAGAAATAATCCTTCAGTTGATCGTTGGTAATAGGAAAAACGCGTTTTATTCCAAAAGTCACCACAAAAATAAAATCGCCCTGCTTATGCAATTGGCTGTAGTACCATCCATTTTGCAATTGGGCAATTCCATTGGTGGGAAAATGCAAATCTGCAAATCGGTTTACCGGGCATTTATTTGTATTCCAAAAAACCAACGAGTCGCCATGATATACATGAACAAACAAGGTGTTTTCAAGATTATTGTATTTTTTGGAGAACGCTCCTTTATTCAGATTCTTCCAATCATTCGGAATGATTTCCAATTGACTTTCTGCACGCGAAATCTGCGATAAAAAAACGGTTTGGAACTGCTTGATGTCTTCAGCACTCGACTTCTTTAATTGAACTATTAATCCGATCAACAGCAAAAAACACGCACCTAATACAAGTGCATATCCACGCTTTGAAAAAAATCGGATTATTCCTTTAAACATAACAATTTAGGTGCTAACATTTGGATGAGCTTTTCAAACTCCAAATCTGCCTGTTGATCATTCTCAAAGACAAAATCAGCCAAATGCTGATATGGCAAAAGGTATTTCTGATAACACGGGATCACATGATTCTTCCACTGATACATGATTGCCTCGCGGGAATACCCCCGTGTTTCCTGATCACGGTACAATCTTCTGTCCAACTGCACATCTGGATCGACCTCCATAAATATGGAAAAATCCAATAACTCGTGCACTTCAGCATACTCAAAAAGGAATAATCCCTCCACAATAATGATAGGAGAAGGGTCCAATGTAATCAACACATTCTTGTTTGGTGGGGCATTAAAATGATATTCCTTGACTTCGATCGATTTTCCTTCTTTCAGATGACGCAGATCCATTACCAATCGATCCTTATCCAGAGCTGTCGGCAAATCAAAATTTACATGGCCATTTTCATCCAATAACTGCTGATCAATGGGTAAATAATAATTATCCATCGAAAAAACCGTAGGGTGAAGTTCACCATAAAATGCCGCCAAGCGCTTTAAAAGGGTCGTTTTCCCAGATCCGCTACCTCCACAAATTCCAATGATCATTTCTGCTTATATTCGAAGTTTAAACTGCTTTTTGTCGGAAATTGCTTTGTATCAAAAACCAACCATTTCGTATCTAATTCAACTACAAATTTACTTGGAAATTCCGCAGTAAGCAAGCGACTTGGATTGGAAGTTGCCTGGTCTATACTTCCCGACACGATTCCCGCACCGGAAGTGAAGCTGTGAAAATGCCCTTCCGACTTGGCAGAATTCACGTACCAGCCGATTCCCTCATCCATTCTGAAACAACCGACCTCCAGGTCTTTTTTAGGATTATAATTTGTACACGTTGATTCGCAAACCTTATTCCATTTCTTATCTTCCATCTTGTAACTGACCAAACTGGCAGTTGTTCCGTTCATTTCAATCCCACCGACAACATATGCTCCGTTCGCAAAAACCAAAGTTCCTTTTTCATTCGGCTCACTTCGTTTTAACAAGGCACTTCCCCTCCTTCCGAATCCGACACGTGTATGTGCAATGAAATTCGTTCCCTTTTGCTCCAGGACCTGTTCCGAGACCATTACTCCTTTCGGATTGTATTCCTTCACTTTCCATCCGGCTTCTTTCCCGGCATGCAAACGGGCTGCAAACAAGATATTTTCTCCCTTCTCCCCGGCAACATACCAGGAGATCTGATCTTCAATCTTGGAAGAACTGATCACATTTTCCGATACGATAAAAGCGTACATATTGAAATTATGATGCGTCATGGAAACCGCGATGGTCGTCAGTTTTTCCTTATCCCGGTGCTTGAACATCCACAACAATGCTTTTTCAGTGGTAATAATGTCCGTCAGGTATAGATCCGATGGGCTAAAACTTCCGATTCGTTTTAAAATCGGGAGAAAGTTCAGGTTCATCACCTTGATATTTCCCGCAGCACTCAACTGGTGAATAAAAACCTTATTGTCTTTCAGTTCTAGGTTTTCAAGAAAGTAAGCATATTTACCCCCATCTTCCGAAATGAAGTAAGTTTCTTTCGCCATCGGGTTATAGACTTGTTGCCAGGTACTCTTCCCTTCACCTGAAACCATTGTCAAATCAACCTGTTTCTGTGTTAATGTCAAGTCGTGGCTCAATGCCAAAGCACCGATGCCTTTCCATTCAAGTATGTCATAATAAGGCTGTTTCAGCGCTGGAATTTCAAAATTTTGTGCATGAGTAGCAATACTAACTAGTGCAAAAAGAAAAATGAAAGATTTTTTCATATAAGGAATAAAACGTAAATTGGCAGATAAATGTAAAATATTTCAACTGATTATGTTATTCTCCCGTACAATTAAAAATACTCTTGTAGGATTTTCACTTCTGGTATCTGCATTTTCGATCGCTCAAAAGGAAGAATTTAAAACACTTCCGATAGGTGAGCGCGTTCCGATGATCCAGCACCCAATGGTAAATTTGGATGGAAACACCATGCAATTGGAATCGGCATCCGGTGACAATGGGTTATTAGTCGTTTTCTCTTGTAATACCTGTCCTTTCGTTGTAGGAAGTGACAATTTTGAAGGATGGGAAAAACAATACAACGACCTGAACAAGTTTGCCAATGATCACGGATTCAAAATGGTATTGATCAATTCCAACGAAGCAAAAAGAGACCAGGACGATTCTCCCGAAGCAATGAAAAACAGGGCAAAAGAAAAAGGATATACCATGCCTTACCTGATCGATAAAAACTCCGAACTGGCAGATGCATTCGGAGCAAGGACAACTCCGCATATTTTTCTTTTGAACCAAAAAATGGAACTTATCTATACCGGGGCAATCGACAACAAAGTGGACGGAAAACGTGCATCAGATGAAAATTACCTGAAAAATGCAATCGAAGCAAACGCTTCAGGCAAGGAAATCGTTCTTACTTCTACACCACCCAGAGGTTGTAGTATTAAACGTGTTAAAAAGTAAACTCTCCAAAACAAACATAAAATGAACAAAAAACTACTCGGCGTTGCATTGCTGTGTATTTCCTTCTCCGGAATTTCCCAAGTGCAACAATTAGGAACACCTCTTTCATGGAAAGATAAGGTTGGAATGCCTAAAGATGGAATTCAGATGGTCTCTGTTGACAATGAAATCGAAGCAACGAATGAAATGACCAGAAGAGGAAGTACCCTGGAAAAGGAACTTCGCTTCGGAAAAGAATTGGCTGTTAACATTGATTTTATGTCACAAGCTGTGATCAAGACTCTACCAAATGGGACAGTCCTTCGTCAACTAAAAATAAATTCAGCCGGTGCCTTATCGATCAATTTGGTTTTTGATCAATTCCAACTTTCTAAAAATGCGCTTCTTTTCCTCTCTGACGGTGAAAAGAAAGAATACATTGGTGCCCACACAAGCTTGAACAATAATGAAAACAAGATGCTTGGAACTGAACTGATCCACGACGATGTGGTAATCATTGAATTGCAGGAGCCGGCAAATGAAGCGGGTACTTCCAAATTACACTTGGGAACCGTAGTACATGGATACTTTGATCTGGAATCTGAGGCAAAAGCTCTTGGTAGTTCAGGAAATTGCGAATATGACGTAAACTGTCCTATTGGTGCAGGATGGGAAAACCAACGAAATTCCGTTGCCATGATGGTGAATGGTGGAGGTTTCTGTACCGGATCTTTGATCAACAATACTTCCGGAACAATCATTCCTTATTTCCTTTCCGCAAACCACTGTGGTACTTCACCTGGAAGCTGGGTATTCCGTTTCAAATGGGAACGAACACCAGGAACCGCGATTTGTGCTACAACGAACAATGCTTCAAACGATGGACCGACAACCATGAACGTGAACGGCGGTACTTTAAGAGCAAATTATTCACCTTCAGACTTTACATTAACAGAATTGAATTCTGTTCCAAACCCGGCTTGGGGTGTTTATTACAACGGATTCAATGCAACGAATATTCCTGCAGTAACAGCTGTTGGAGTTCATCATCCTGCCGGAGATATCAAAAAAATCTCTTTTGAAAACACACCTTTGATCTCTACGACTTTTGGTGGAAGCCCTGCGGACAGTCACTGGGGTGTAACAAGTTGGGATAATGGTGTGACAGAAGGTGGATCATCCGGTTCTCCTTTGTTTGATCAGAATCACAGAACTGTTGGTCAATTGCATGGTGGAGCTTCCGTTTGTGGAGGAGCAAACCTTTCAGATGAATACGGAAAACTATTCACTTCCTGGTTAGGAGGTGGAACAAATGCATCACAATTGAAGTTTTGGTTGGACCCATCCAATACCGGAAGCGTTACAATTGATGGTGTTGACCCCAGTGGCCCCGGAAACGCATTGGATGCAGGATTGGCAACAGTTACAGGTGCAACAGGAACAGTATGTTCAGGTACGGTTACTCCGTCTTTCACACTGATAAACAATGGTAGCACAGCTTTAACTACTGCAACGATCCATTATGGATACGATGGCAATTTCGCACAAACTTATCCCTGGACAGGTTCATTGAATCAGTACCAGAGTCAGGTGATTGCTTTGCCTTCAGCTACACTTTCCGGAGGAAGTCACGTGTTCAACGCATATGTCACAAGTCCGAATACCGGAACGGATGAAAACAACAACAATGACACCATCGAATCCAATTTCACTACAATTGTAAATCCAAACACGGTTGATCTGTCCCTGACAACAGACCGTTGGGGAAGTGAAACAACCTGGTCGTTGACAAATGCAGCAGAGGATATCATATTCTATACCGGTGGACCTTACGCGGATTTACCAAGCGGATCAGGAGCAACATATAACGCTTCTTTCTGCTTAGCAGATGGTTGTTACCATTTCATCATCAATGATTCTTTCGGTGATGGTATTGCCGGTACACCTGATGGACATTATGAACTAATGACCGGAACAGATACAATTGCTGAACTGCTTCCTGCAGATGCAGATTTCGGAAGCAGCCACGTCTCTATTGTCTGTGTCGGCACATCCGGATTAAGTGAATTATCTGCATTACAGGAATCCTGGAGCTTATACCCTAACCCTGCAAATGATGTAGTGGAATTCGGACTTACGAATGACAACCTGTTGAAAGAAATCACTTTGGTGACTGCACAAGGTTCGATCGTTCGAACAGTGAGTACAACAGGAGTTTCCACGAATATGAATGTATCCGACCTGTCTTCAGGTGTGTATTTTGTTCAAATGAAAAATGCATTGGGTACCAGTACAAAACAATTGATTATTAAATAAGTAATCTCACAATATTGGAAAGCTGTCTATACAAGTAGGCAGCTTTTTTTATTTTTGTACTATGGCTAAAATTAAATCCGCTTTCTTCTGTCAAAACTGTGGTTATGAAACTCCGAAATGGTTGGGTAAGTGCCCATCTTGTAATGAGTGGAACACCTTTGTGGAAGAATTGGTTGAAAAACAATTGCCGCAAGTCATTGCTTTTTCCACCTCATCGGGAAGAACAGCCAAAGCACAAGTATTGCAAGAGATCGTTTCAAACGGTCAGCGCAGAATTCTCTTACCGGATAGTGAGATCAACCGGGTCCTTGGAGACGGATTGGTTCCCGGATCTTTGATCCTTTTCGGGGGAGAACCCGGAATCGGAAAGTCGACCCTCTTGCTCCAACTCGCCGTACAAACCTCTTTGCGTGTTCTCTATGTTTCAGGTGAAGAAAGTGAACAGCAAATAAAAATGCGTGCCGAACGCATCGGTCAGAAAAACGATTCCTGTTTCATCCTGACAGAGACCAATATCCAAAACATTTTCAAGCAAGCGGAAGAAACGAGTCCGGAACTCCTGATTGTGGATTCTATTCAAACGCTCTTCAGCTCCCAGATCGAAAGTGCTCCGGGGAGCATTTCCCAGATCCGGGAATGTACCGCACAATTGCTGCGCTATGCAAAAATGACTGAAGTTCCGGTTTTCCTCATCGGCCACATTACCAAAGAAGGATCACTTGCCGGACCGAAGGTTTTGGAGCACATGGTGGATGCCGTCTTGCAATTCGAAGGGGACCAGCACCATGTTTATCGTTTATTGCGTGGAATCAAGAATCGATTCGGAAGCACCAATGAACTAGGAATTTATGAAATGAACAGTTCCGGTTTAAGAACCGTTGAAAATCCTTCCGAAATTCTGATCTCTTCCGGAGATAACGGCCTCAGCGGCGTTGCAATTGCTGCCACACTGGAAGGATTAAGACCCTTGCTGATCGAAGTCCAGGCACTTGTCAGCACAGCGGCTTACGGAACACCTCAACGCTCCTCAACCGGTTTTGATGCACGCCGATTAAACATGCTGCTTGCCGTAATGGAAAAACGATGTGGCTTCAAGTTGGGTGCAAAAGACGTTTTTCTAAACATCGCTGGAGGAATCCGGGTGGACGATCCGGCAATTGACCTGGCTGTTGTAGCCGCAGTTTTATCCAGCAATGCCGACATCGCGATCAATCGTCTGATCTGTTGCTCTGCAGAGGTCGGTCTGTCTGGAGAAATCCGGCCTGTCAATCGCATTGACCAGCGGATCCGGGAAGCGGAAAAATTAGGATTTGAAAAAATCATCATTTCAAAACACAATAAAGGAATAGACCAGGCAAATTTCAAAATAGAATTAGTCGCTTGTGCCCGAATTGACGAAGTTTTGAAGGCCTTATTCGCATAAAACAGCCCATAATTTGTAAGCCACACACTCTAACTTGGAAAATATTTATTCCAATGAGTTCCTTTGCAATAGTTTCCTTAATTTTGGCTTTCTAAATTAAAACGCTACTTATGAGAGTATTATCTATCGCTACCATGATTCTACTGTGTTTCAGTTCCTTCGGAAGTGCTCCCGTATTAAACTTGTCTCAAACATTTGTCAATCCGGTCCTTTGTTCTGCTGATGACAGCGAGGTTCAAATTTTCCAACCCTTTGAGATCACGGATGCTGATAATGACTTTATACAAATTCTTGGCATAACATCTTCCAACCAGTCAGTTATCCAGGATGCATCTTTGTATGCAGGAACTACAAGCTCTACAGGAATCCTGAGTTCGTATCTTTATTCCAGCTGGGGCTTTAGCGGTGCGGGCACCTGTATCATCACCCTGGAAGTTTCTGACGGAACACAAACAGTATTTATCACACTTCCAACCATTACGGTTGTTGAAACTCCAAGCATTACAATTTTAACCAATGCTCAGATTTGTTCCAGCGAAGGAACGGTTGATTTGAACCAATTTGTTACTCCGGCAGGAGGTGTTTTTGATTACGACGGTTCTGTTTATCCCAACGCTGAGTTCAATATGATTGAACAGGGTTATACTTCCGATAATAATATCGGGCTTAATTATAAGGTTTCAAACGGTGCTTGTTATGCATATGATTATCTATATCTGGACCTTTTCATATCCCCGACAGTTTCCGTTGCTACAACACCTACTGCTTGTGGCATTTCAACCGGAACAGCTGTGGCAACAGCAGCAGGCGGAGCTCCAGTACTTAGTCAAAGTTGGTCTAATGGTATTACCGGAACATCAAATATTTCCGGTTTGGCAGCAGGTCAATACGTGTACTATTTTGTAGATACCAATCACTGTTCCACTACAGCATCCTTTTCAATCGATCCTGCAGGAGTTTCCATCAATGAGACCGTTACAGACGTTGTCTGCTTCAGCCAGGCAAATGGAGGAATTACGATCAATCAAACAGGTTTAACAACTCCTGTAACTTATATCTGGTCTTCGGGTCACACTGGTACAGCTGTTACGGGTCTATTGGCAGGAACTTATACGGTTTATGCTACCGATGCGAACAATTGTATGATCTCCAAATCAATTACCGTCAATCAACCTGCTAAAATCACTTTTGAAGCAGGGGTAAACGTAGGGCCAACTTGTGGTGGTTCTGATGGAGAAGTTGAAGTTTGGGGTCTGACTGGTGGTATTCCTCCTTATACGACAACCTGGTCAAACGGGACAACCGGAGATATTAACTCCAACCTGGCATTCGGTATCTATTCAGCAACTGTAACAGATGCAAATAACTGTATGGCTGTGAAGCCAGTTTACCTGAGTGAAAACAATTCAGCTGATATTTCGGGTAACGTGATTCCGGCAGGGTGTGGAGGAAACGACGGAAAGATTTTTGTTGATATCTGGTCTTGGTCAGGAGATCCTATTCAATCTATTCTTTGGTCGAATGGAGCTACTACAGAAGATCTGTTAGATGTACCTTCAGCATTTTATATTTGTACGGCAACAGTTGCAAACACCGGATGTAAAGCGATCAAAGGATGGAACATTCCTTTTGTAAAACCATTGAGACAAGATCTTTGTATCATCACTGTTGATAGCCTTACCACAACAAACTTGTTGGTTTGGGAAAAAGTTCAACCGATCGGGATCGATTATTACAACATTTACCGTGAAACTTCTACTCAGGGTGAATACATTTTAATTGATACGGTAAGGGCTGATAACATTTCCCTTTTCAACGATGTGATTGCTTCGCCGGCTGAGCGCTCTTGGAGTTACAAGATCGGTGCGGTAAACGTTTGTGGAGAAGAGGGCCCTTTGAGTATCGCCCACAGAACGATTCACTTGGATCTATTGGACTTGGGAAGTAATTCCGTACAAGTTAACTGGAACGCTTATGAAGGAACA
>Ga0247691_1000149_pt1 | contig 16252 bp, 11 predicted proteins | sample CNK32_metaG_FD_182721 | JGI IMG/M metagenome (GOLD analysis project Ga0247691, IMG submission 182721) | Soil microbial communities from Purdue University Martell Research Forest, Indiana, United States - CNK32 | ecosystem: Environmental > Terrestrial > Soil > Temperate forest > Bulk soil...
TATTTATAAATCAGCAAAGAATTGTCTATGCTTACAGTCATATTGTATCTTACAGCCTCCGTCTGAGAACCTGTATTATTATCTCCCAATCGGGCAACAACAAAAACTCCCGGAGGTAATATTGGTAATCCACCACAAGTGTAAGGATCAAAGCCTGGTGTGGAAAGGATCGTATGTCGACCCGAAATAACTCCTGAAACCTGAAACGGGTCCCAAACCGCGTTTACCACCGGAGGACCAGGTTGCGAAGCAGTAACTAAACCACCCGTGAAGGCACTCCAGTTATTAAATCCACCTTGAGCAAAATTGGCATTGGGACAGGCAGGCTGTAGCTGAGAATAGGCAAGGTTGCACAGCAAACATAAACCGATTAAAATCAGCTTAGTGTAATTCTTCTTCAAAATCATTTAATTCAATTATTAAATTGATACATCAAAGTTACGGAAGAATGAACCGATAGTTGCCTTTAAATAAAGTTTGTTTTGTTAAAAATAACAGGTATTAAAGGAATCTTAAAGATTTTTACAAAAAGTGAGCTAATCCTTTAGTTTTAAAACACGATAAATTGAAATTAGTAGGGACGCAATGCATTACGTCCCTAACGTTTTTCAATTAGATATAACTGTGTTTTTCCTTCAAATAATTTAAGGTCTGTTCTTCCAAAGAATCGGCTGCGGGTTGGTAATTGTATTCCCACTCTGCAATTGGAGGCATACTCATCAGGATGGATTCAGTTCTTCCTCCCGAATACAAGCCGAATTTGGTTCCTCTGTCGAAAGCCAGGTTGAATTCCGCATAACGTCCGCGCCGGTAATTCATCCATTGCTTCTCTGAATCCGTAAAAGATTTATCCCTTCCCAAATTTGCCTGTTCTTCATACAGAAATGGAAAGCTTTCTCCCAGATCAACACAGAAACGAAAGATCTGCTCCTTGTTCAATTGGAAATGATTGTTCAGATGATCGAAGAAAATACCTCCGATACCGCGTGTTTCAGACCGATGCGGCAAATAAAAGTATTCATCCGCCCATTCCTTGAATTTGGGATAAAATGATTCGTCGTACTTATTACAAACTGCTCTCAATTTGTGGTGAAAAGCAATTGCCTGTTCGTGAATGACATAATGTGGTGTAAGGTCAATTCCTCCTCCGAACCAATGAATACCGTTGTCGAGTTCGAAATAACGCACATTCATGTGGATGATCGGAACATGTGGATTATTGGGATGTAACACAATGGAAACTCCTGTCGCATAGAAGTGATTGCCTTCCAACTTCAATTGGGTCTTCATTTCTTCCGAAACAGGCCCGTAAACTTCCGAAAAAGCAACGCCACCCTTCTCAATCAATGAGCCATTGCGGATGGTTCGTGTTTTACCACCACCACCTTCTGCCCTATCCCATGCGTCTTCAGAGAACTTCCCGGTCCCGTCAACGCGTTCCAGTTCATTGCAGATAAATAACTGCAATGCACGGAATTCCTGTCCAATCGTTTCCTTATTCATAGAAAACACCTACCCGGATTAGTTCATAATCTTCATGTTTCAGGATAAAACACGATTGATTCTCATATCCTCCACCCGTTTCAACTGATTTCAGGTCGAAAGCATTGATCACTTCATTGGAAACATCTTCTTTCATCAATAATGTTTTCGTGAAGTAGTAAACCACATCAAATCCATGCGCTCCTGCCTTACTCATGTCTGCCCGGTATTTTGAGCGATACAGGCGAAGTAAGGTTTGCGTTTCCGGCAAGGAATAGTTCAAATCACTGGAAGAAGCCCAGGTGATCTTATATCTTGTCTTGTAATATCCTGCTATGTCGTCAAAGCCACCCCATTCCTTCAATCCGAACACGGTCACATCTGCATTGGGAGATTTACCAACCGCTTTGTGCAATGTATTGATAAAGTTCAGGACGCTTCCTTTATCCCTGGAAGGGAAAACAACCACAGATTCGCCACTTTTTCGAATAAATGTGGTGAAATCGGACAATTTAGCCTCAATTAACTTCACATTTCCATTTTTCTTCGAAAGTTCGATGAACCGTTTTCTGTATGCATCAAACAACTCCTGGTCTTTCGTGTTACCGGGATTGATCAATATGATCTGTGCTGTCTTATACTTATCAATGGTGTATTTTGCCAAAATCTCCTGTTGCGTCATATCTGTAGTGACAGAAGCATAGATGTACGGATTGTTTTTCAGTAAGGAGCTGTTGCAAGCTGAAGGGCAAACCATCCTGATCTTTTGTTGTCCGCACCATCTTCCAACAATATCTGCACTTTGCGGAACCAATGGTCCGAAAATCAAATCCATCCCTTTCATTTCAGAAGTATTCAGGATTTTCATGATCCCAACGGAATCCAATGGGATATCGATAATTTTGATCGTTGCATCAAATCCCAACTTCTCTAATGAATCAGCTGCCAATTCGACTCCCATGTAGAATTCGGTAGCCAAATTCTTTAATGCGGTATTGGCCGATTTATCATTCAACCCGAAACTAAGCAATACTGCAATGTTGTATTTCGATTTTGATTTAAAGATCAGGTCCTGGTCTACTTTCCGGATTTCTTCTTTTGGCAGGACTTCACGCACCGGAACCGGTTTTACATTTTCCTTCTTCAATGGAACCCGGATGATGTCACCCGTCTTGATATTGGTCGATTTCAAGTTATTGAATTTCTGCAACTCGTTTACGGGAACCATGAAACGTTTCGAGATCGTATACAACGTTTCGCTTGCTTTCACTTCATAAACCAAAACCGTATCCGTAAAGGTAACTGCCGGAGTACTCACAACAGGCTTATCCGTTTGTTTCGGTGGAATGGTTTCACTTGTCGGTGCAATGATCACCTTCAATACCTGTCCCACTTTCAATCCCTTGTCAATTCCCGGATTGTACTTCAACAAATCATCTACGGAACAGTTGTATTTCTTCGCAATTGAAAAAGCAGTTTCTCCCTTTTCTACCGAATGCTCGCGAACAATCGTACCGCTCAGCACCTTCATATCTGCTCCTCCAAGCGGAATCAGGTAACGGTAACCTTCCTTCACCCCTTTTTCAATTCCCGGATTTGCTGCGACGATTTCATCTACAGGAACATTGTAGGTGGTATGGATTCCCCACAGGGTATTTCCCGCTTGTGCGACATGAACTGCGTATTTTTTTCCATTCGAGTATTCATACACCCAATCCTTTGTATCGACCTGGGCAAATACACCTTTGGAAAACAGGAGTAAACACACTAAGAGCAAGTGCTGCTTAAAATGAATGAAATATTTCATAGTTCAAAAATAATGGTTCTTTAATCCAAGAGTTGTGCCAGCATTATTCCCATTCGATGGTTGCCGGTGGTTTGGAACTGATATCGTAAGTTACACGATTGATTCCTTTCACCTGGTTAATAATCTTATTGGAGATTAAGGCTAAAAATTCATAAGGCAAATGACACCAATCAGCCGTCATTCCATCTGTAGAACTAACGGCTCTCAAAGCAACTGCATTCTCATACGTCCTTTCATCTCCCATAACACCCACCGATTGGATCGGTAAGAAAATTGCTCCGGCTTGCCATACATCGTTATACAAACCATGCTCTTTCAATCCGTCGATAAAGATTGCATCCACTTCTTGTAAAACACGCACTTTTTCTGCGGTTACCTCTCCCAAAATGCGGATCCCAAGACCCGGTCCCGGGAAAGGATGCCTGTTCAAAATATTCTCCGGCAAATCCAATGATCTACCGACACGTCTCACCTCGTCCTTGAATAACAATCTCAAAGGTTCAACCACTTGTAATTTCATATAATCAGGTAAACCTCCCACATTGTGGTGCGATTTAATTGTTTGGGAAGGCCCGCCATTGACAGAAACCGATTCAATCACATCCGGATAGATCGTGCCTTGTCCCAACCATTTTGCATCTGTCACCAATTTCGATTCGGAATCAAACACATCCACGAATACTTTTCCGATCGCCTTGCGTTTCAATTCCGGGTCGGTCAATCCTGAAAGTGCTTTATAGAAGTCTGCTGTAGCATCCACTCCTTTTACATTCAAGCCTAAACCTTTATAGCTTTCCAATACAGACTCGAACTCATTTTTGCGCAACAATCCGTTATCTACAAAAATACAGTGTAGGTTCGCCCCGATCGCACGATGCAAGATCATAGCTGCAACAGATGAGTCGACACCACCGGAAAGACCAAGGATTACTTTATCATTTCCGAGTTTTGCTTTCAGTTCGGCAACTGTTGTATCAACAAAGGAATCCGGAGTCCAGTTTTGGGAACATCCACAAATTCCAACGATAAAATTCTTTAATAAGATTGCTCCTTCCAGGGAATGGTATACTTCCGGGTGAAATTGGATCCCGTAAGTAGTTTCCCCTTTGATGGCAAAACCTGCAACGGCCACGTCCTTGGTAGAAGCGATGATATGATAAGTATCAGGCACATGCTTGATCGTATCTCCATGGCTCATCCAAACCTGTGAACCCATGGACATTCCTGTCACCAGTTCATTTGAATTATCCACAAAAGACAGATTTGCACGACCGTATTCGCGGATAGTTGAAGGAAGTACTTCCCCTCCGAATTGCTGAGCCATGTATTGTGCTCCGAAACAAACTCCAAGCAAAGGATATTTCCCTTTAATTGCACTTAAATCTGGTTTCGGAGATTCAGGATCTCTTGTCGAAAAAGGACTTCCAGACAAAATCACTCCTTTTACATGTACTCCCAATTCAGGAACTTTATTCCATGGATGGATTTCACAATATACATTCAATTCACGAACTCGGCGCGCAATCAGCTGCGTGTATTGGGAGCCAAAATCAAGGATAAGGATCATTTCTTGCATGCCTGCAAAGATAAGGCATATTCGCGACATGGAATACCGACATTTTGAATTTGTTTCAACAAACTAACTGACAACAAAACTCCAATCAGGACAATCTGTCAGTTTAATAACTTTTGGAATAATTTATGACAGAGAGCATGCATTAATCAAAGAAGCATCGGGAATTTCATTATTTTTGGCTTCGATTTATAATAAACACCATGTTAGGAGGAATTTTAAAGAAAATTTTAGGCGATAAGTCAGCTACTGACCAGAAAAAATATCAACCTGTCATTCAACAAGTTAATGACATATACGCTAGTGTACAAACCGATTCTGACGACGCATTACGTGGTAGAACAGCTAAGTTTAAACAACGGGTCCAAGACGCTATTTCAGGTTTGGAAGCAGAGATTGCTGACCTAACTGCAAAAGCGAATGATATCAATATGCCTTTACATCAAAAAGAAGCGATCTACGAAAGCATCGATGCAAAGGAAAAAGAAGTCAATGTAATTATTGAAAAGGTATTGGAAGAAATTCTTCCGGAAGCTTTTGCTGTAGTGAAAGAAACAGCAAAACGTTGGGCAACCAATGGCCAGCTAACAGTTACAGCAACTGAATTGGATAAGGAATTGGCTACCAAAAAAGACGGGATCACCATTGAAGGTGACAAAGCTGTTTGGAGTAATAAGTGGACAGCAGCAGGAGCAGCAGTTGAATGGGTAATGGTTCATTACGATGTTCAGTTGATGGGTGGAGCTGTGTTGCACAGAGGAAATATCGCTGAGATGCAAACGGGAGAAGGTAAAACATTGGTTGCTACGCTTCCTGTTTACCTGAATGCATTGTCGGGCAAAGGAGTTCACGTAGTAACCGTGAATGATTACCTGGCAAAACGTGACTCCGAATGGATGGGACCTTTATACCAATTTCACGGTTTGACGGTAGATTGTATCGATAAGCACCAACCGAACTCGGAATCACGAAGAACTGCTTACATGGCAGATATCACTTTCGGAACAAACAACGAATTCGGTTTCGATTACTTACGTGATAACATGGCAAGTGCTGTCGAAGATTTAGTTCAACGCAAACACCACTTCGCAATTGTCGATGAGGTCGATTCCGTTTTAATTGATGACGCACGTACACCTTTGATCATTTCCGGTCCGACTCCAAAAGGTGACCAACATGAGTTTCATGAATTGAAACCACGTGTAGAATTGATTGTTGAAGAACAACGCAAATACGTAAACCAGGCATTGGCTGACGCGAAGAAATTGCTGACGGTTATTAATGGTGGAACTGTTGAAGGAATGGATCAAAAAACTGCTTTGGAACAAGGTGGAATTGCATTGCTTCGCGCTCACAGAGGTTTACCGAAAAACAAGGCACTACATAAATTCCTATCCGAGCCGGGTATCAAATCTCACTTGCAAAAAGTGGAGAACCAATTCATGGCTGAGCAAGGAAAGCAAATGAAGAAGATAGACGTGGAGTTATTCTTCGTTATCGATGAAAAACAGAATACGGTTGAATTGACTGAAAAAGGAATTGATCTGATCTCAGGAAATGAAGACCGCAACTTCTTCGTCATGCCGGATATTTCAACGGAAATCACACGCTTGCAAAAACAAAACCTGGATAAGGAAGACTTTGCAGGTAAAAAAGAAGTATTGATCCGCGATTACACGGTTAAATCAGAACGTATCCACTCTGTTTCCCAGTTATTGAAAGCATATACCCTTTTCGAAAAAGAGGTCGAATATGTGATCATGGAAAACAAGATTAAGATCGTTGATGAGCAAACAGGTCGTATCATGGAAGGCCGTCGTTATTCTGACGGATTACACCAGGCCATTGAAGCGAAAGAAAATGTAACGGTGGAAGCTGCTACACAGACATACGCAACCGTTACCCTTCAAAATTACTTCCGTATGTACCACAAATTGGCTGGTATGACGGGTACTGCTGAAACGGAAGCAAAAGAATTCTGGGATATTTACAAATTGGATGTGGTGGTGGTTCCTACCAATCGTCCGATTACACGTAAAGATGACAACGATATGGTTTTCAAAACTGCACGCGAAAAATATGCTGCGGTTATTGACGAAGTGAACAAATTGGTTGAAGCCGGAAGACCTGTATTGGTTGGTACGACAACAGTTGAGATTTCCGAATTATTGAGTCGTATGTTGAAAATGCGCAACATCCCTCACCAGGTATTGAACGCGAAATACCACCAAAAAGAAGCGGAAATTGTAGCAAATGCAGGTAAAGCAGGAGCTGTAACGATTGCAACGAACATGGCTGGTCGTGGTACCGATATCAAATTAGGTGAAGGTGTGAAAGAAGCAGGAGGTTTGGCAATTATCGGTACTGAAAGACACGATTCACGTCGTGTGGACAGACAGTTACGTGGTCGTGCCGGTCGTCAGGGAGATCCTGGTACATCCAGTTTCTACGTTTCATTGGAAGATGATCTGATGCGTAAATTCGGTTCGGAACGTATTGCGAAAATCATGGACCGTCTTGGTTTGAAAGAAGGGGAAGTGATCCAACACGGAATGGTTTCCAAATCAATCGAACGTGCTCAGAAAAAAGTAGAGGAAAATAACTTTGGTGTTCGTAAGCGTTTATTGGAATACGATGACGTCATGAATGCACAACGTAAAGCAATCTACAAAAAACGCCACAATGCCTTATTCGGTGATCGTTTGGGAGTCGATGTTTCCAATATGTTCTACGATGTGATCGAAGGATTGGTAACAAAACACCAGGGAGGTTCTTACGAAGACTTCAACGTGGACATGATCCGTATTATCGGAATGGATTCTCCGGTTTCTGAAGAACAATTCAAATCGGCAAAATACGATGATTTGGTCAATGACCTGTATGATGGCGTAATGGATTATTACAATGCTAAAAATGCACGTTTGGCTGAAATCTCGATGCCGCAGATCAAGCATGTGTTCGAGACCATGTCTCAATACCAAAATATTCAATTCATCATTACAGATGGTATAAAAACAATGCCTTTGGTTGTGAGCTTGAAAGAAGCTTATGAAACTGACGGAGCATCTGTTCCAAATGCATTGGAGCGAAATATCGTCTTGGGGATGATCGATAATGAGTGGAAAGAGCATTTACGTGAAATGGATGATTTACGTACTTCGGTTCAGCAAGCGGTTTACGAACAAAAAGATCCGTTGCTTATCTACAAATTGGAGTCGTTTGAATTGTTTAAGGCGATGAATGCACGTTTGAGTAATGAAACAGTGGAATTCTTAGTGAAAGCAGATGTTCCGAGAGATCAATTGGATGACATCAAGACTACAAACAAGGAAGTTGCTCAAAACAACTATGAAAAAGCGCAGATAGAATCCACTTCGTCAAGCACTGAAATGCCTCGTTTCAGCGGAAGCGAAGGTTATGATGAAGCAATGCGCAATTCAGCACCACAACGCGAGAAACAACAACCGATCGTTTCAACAGAACCTAAAATAGGCCGAAACGATCCTTGTCCTTGCGGAAGTGGAAAGAAATACAAACAATGTCACGGAAAATAAGATATCAGGCGGTTCGAAAGAATCGCCTTTTTTGTACAAATGTGATTTATAAAATTTGTAGGGACGCGATGCTTCACGTCCCTACATTATTGAATAAATGATAACTTTGATCTATGAGCCAAAAATTAAAAATTGGAATTGTAGGAATGGGAAATGTAGGAGTTCATTTTCTCCAACGCCTGATTGACTTAGGATATTCTCATGTAACGGTTTACTCGCGTTCTGGAAACAATTTACCTGCTTCCATGAATGTGAAGGATGTTCAATTCACGAATGATTTCAAGGAATTCATCGACTTTGACCTCGTGTTTTGTGCAGTGAACGACAATACGATGCTGGAAATGATCCAACTTGTTTCAAAATACGCACCGGTAGTTTCAGTTTCCGGAACAGTGAATCTGAATCACCTGGAGACAAAATACCCCGTAGGTACCTTCTACCCTTTGCAAAGTTTCAAATCGGACCAAAGTATTCATTGGGAAGGATTGCCTCTTTTCATCGAAGCGAAAGATTCCGGGCTCCATAGTTTCCTGATGAAGCTGGCTAATGAGTTCAGCGGGAACGCAATCCAGTTATCGGAAGACAAACGCCAATACCTGCATGTTGCTGCGGTATTTGCCAATAATTTCACCAATCACATCATCGATCTGGCTGCACATTATTGCAATGAACATCAAATTGAATTTGACTGGTTGAAACCATTGATCAATCAGACCATGGAGAAAATCCAGACGAATAATCCGCATGATATCATGACCGGTCCCGCAGTGCGTAATGATCAGAGCACGATCCAAAAACACTTGGAGCTTTTGAAACCGGATCAGAAAACGATCTATCAGACATTGACAAAAAGCATCATCAAACACCACAAATAATATGATTAGTTACAAAGAACGGTTGAATGATATTTCCACGTTTATTTTTGATATTGATGGTGTATTGACGGACGGAACTGTTTTCCCTTATCACGGAGATTTCCTGCGCGGATTGAATTCCAAAGACGGGTACGCCATTCAGTACGCAGTCAAAAAAGGATACAAGGTATTTATCATCACGGGTGGAAATTCAGAGGATGTCAAAAACAGTTTATTGCACCTGGGTGTATTGGAAGTTCATTTGCGTTCTTCGAATAAAGTAAATGTATACGAGCAACTGAAGGAAAAATACCGGTTAAAGGATAAGGAAGTCTTATACATGGGCGATGACCTACCGGATTACCAAGTCATGCAATTGGTTGGAATGGCCGCTTGTCCGCAGGATTCAGCAATTGAGATCAAACATATTTCGCACTATCAATCTCCCTATTTCGGTGGAAAAGGATGTGTTCGTGATATGATCGAACAAACACTCCGTGTTCACGACAACTGGTTTCACGAAGAGGCTTTTGTGTGGTAGGTATTATTCCCAACTCATTTTCGGTTTATAAAATGCCAATCCCACTGCGAAACGCAATCTGAAATAAAACCGGTCCATGGTTTTATCAAAGTAACCGGTATAAGTTCCTGCTGAAAAATCACTGGTAAGCAATGTCCGTTTGTATCGTCCAAAATGAACGCGGTAGGTAAAATCCATTCCTCCGATATTTTTCTTTAAATAATCTGCAGGATTTTTCCTTATATCTACAATCTTTGAAGTATTTGTAACCTGGTCATACACCTCATCCCGATACTTGATATCTGAAACCTGGCTTCCCACCATCAAACGATAAGCAACGATAAATTCATGTGAAAGCATGTATCTTCCTTTTAATTCTTCCCCGCGGTAATCGATCAGGTATTTATAATTCACTCTTCTGCTAATGGACAATCCCATTCTCACATCCTGAGTCACCTGAGTTACATTGGATCTGCTGAATTGCCCGGGATACAAGGCTTCATTATGAGTTCCATGCAGATTGTACCTGTTTTCAAATCCGAAGTTCAAATTAAATTTTGTCTCAAATCTCAGTTTTTGGACCAATAAATAATTAGAGCTTGCATCTTCCTTTACAATAAACGGACGCACCAATTCCCTGCAAGGGATCTCAAATAAGGGAAGTGAGATCAGGACTTTCAAATCATGTCTTCCCAAGGTCTTAACCTGCTTGGCATCGTCATCGAATAACTTTTTCTTGGCGCGGTCTCCAAGTGAATACAAATAGGCGATATCGAAGGATAGAATCCTATTCCTCCAATTACCAATTGTCAATCCTGCCTTGGAAATATCCGGTTTATTTCCAATATCCCACGTTCCAAAAGCAGGTACGTGGAGCGCTACAAAAGTGTAATTATCGGATTTTTGAGTTTGTTCATCCTGGAGACTGTTGATTGGAATCCTATCCATCGTTTTTTCTAAACGCTCCAATTTCGCTGTAGACATACAACCTACAAACAAGAAAGATAAGGTGGAAAACAGGAATATTTTCTTCATGGCGCACAAAGCTACCATTTTATTGGAAGCCTGTCATCCTCCACCCCATTCTTTTTACCTTTTTAGTGCCCATACGAAGAGAAATTCACGGACTAAGTTTCTAACACAAAGAATTAGTTATTCCGTCGATCTTCCCGTTTTTCTTCTCTGGCATCTTTTCGGTCTTCCCTCTTCTCCTGGCGCTCCTCTTTTCTCTGCTCTCTTTTTGCTTTTTTCTTTGCCTTTTTCTTAACCTCGTTCACTATCTCCATTTTACCTGAACCAAAGATCACAACCGGTATTCGTTTCATTTTACCGATGTCCAGATAACCGCTAATCATAACCCGAAATGGCAAACGGTCTTCATCCCGCATTATTTTCATGATGGTCTTACCGGGGTGGGTCATCTTAACATTTGCCGGAAACTTAAGAATTTGAGAAGACTGTGGCCTGACAGAAAGATCGTGATATTTTCCCTTGGTTGTAAAATCATCACCGATTTTCATTTCGTATTGAATATCGTGAAGATCTAATGAAAGATTCTTTCCTTCATTGATCAATTCCAGGTAAAAGTCTGCCGTGACTCTCTTCTTAAACAGCTTCACTTCCAGATTCTCAGTTTTGACAAGCCGGAATTTAGGAGGAATAGGAACTTCGATCTTCTGGCTTTTAGCAAACGGCACCATGAAACCCGAATAGACAATCATCGCTTCCAATTGAAGCCCGATTGAATCCTGGTTTTGCAAACTCATGATCTTATTCTTCGTGTGACTGATCGGAATATTGACGGAAAATTGAACCGAATCCGACTGTCCGCTTTCCTGCCGCAAACCAATATACTGGCTTACGGAAACCAGTTTGGTGCCGCCCAGGGAAAGGTTACAGATAATACTGTCAATACTCATGCGGTAAGGTGCTTTGTTCACCACAATCATATTCACCTCGACAAAAGCCGTATCCGAATGGATATCGGCCTTTATCAGTGTTATTTCCTTCACCTCCGGAAGAACAAGATTCATTAATCTGTGTCGCTGGATGAAAAAATAAACGGCATAACCAATTATTCCCAATATCAGGATCAATAGAACGTGTCTAAATCGAAATTTCAATGTCATTTTTTGCTTTTCCTTTCATTTTTACGCTCTTCACGCTTTTCCTTTCGGGCTTCTCTCTTTTCTTTTCGGGCTTCCTTCTTCTCCGGATTCCCTCCGAACAATTTTTCCAGGAATGTTTTCTTACCTGGTTCCTTCAGATTATTGATACTGATCGAATTATCCACCGACGGGCGCAGTGCATGTAAGAATGCATTTCGCAATACATAGCTGATTGCCCGCCAGGTATTCAGATGCACCTTATCAAAGGTCCCATTGAGCGGTATTTTGGTTGCCAATTGTTCCTTTTTCTGGTTTTGAAGGACTTCAGCTGCACTCCCAATCAATGATTCCCAAAGGATCTGTTTGAAATTACCTTCTTCCTTGGTCCATTGAACCACATCCAAATCCCGTAAAAACGGTTTCACATAACCTCCGAACTTCCCTTTTTTCGCGGCGAACTCCGCATAGAGACTGAAAGTTCCCTTCTTCACATCGAAGTTACCATATTCCCGGAGCATATCGTTCAATAAAACGAGATTCAACCCATTCAGGGAAACATTCATGTCAAAGGTCGGGACTTTGGCCAGTCCGTCGAACTTCATATTCAAGACAAATTTCCCTTCGTAAGCTTCAGCGCTTGCTTTCATTGTTGCCGGAAGTAATTCCTTACTGTCTGTCACATTCGTGAGGTTGGTGGCCGTTATATTGATGTTTTTCATCGCAATATCCAGCTTCGGTTTCGCCTCCAGGTCACGAAAATGCACCTGGCCGTTGTGAATATCAAACCGGTTGATCGTCACGGGCATCAAATCATCCACCAATTGCGCAAAGTCTGCTGTATCTGCTTTCACGTCTTCCCCTTTGTGCTTGTCCTTCACAAAATTGATAACGGGTTCTTCCACGCTGATCTCGCCCACTATTGATCCGTGGAAAATAGCCCTCCACTCAATGGACAAGTCTATTGAAGGAGATTTAAAGAACGGGATCGTATCTTTCTTCGCGCCTTTATCCACTTTCTTCAGGATCTTGATGTCCTTGATCTCATAAGCCCCACGATATAAGTGAATATCAATATCATCCACATGACCATAGTACTCTTCGAGATTCGCCAACTTTCCATTGACGTAATGCAAAACGATATAAGGCAAAAAGAGACGGAAAACGACCAGTAATACAATGATCGATCCCCAAATAATGCGACGTTTTCTTCTGCGTTTTTTTCTTTCTTCCGGGGTCATCGCTTTCTTGCGTTCTCGCCGGGTCATTGGTGTTTGTTTTTTCTCCATGGCAATTATTTTTAATTGTAATTGTGATGGCAAACCCAGTTAGTAAGTTTAAGTTTAATAGCAAAGAAGTTAACTCTATTTTTTGAGGGAAGAAGTTAAAATAGTCTAATTGCGGTTAAATAAAAGTAAAGCGAATGGTATCGTCAGAATGGAATTCAAGCGCCCAATCGTATTTTACCCCGACAATCCAGGTAAATGTGGAAAGTGCCGCAATTTTTTTCTGACATTTCAGGGTTTGTTCGAATGTTGTTTTGACAACCGGCAAGGTGCGATCATTCCAAAAGATGAAACATTCGCCCAGATCCAGGCTTTTCAAATCCTTCAGGCCGGAAATCACCTTATGATCGGGATATTTCTCCCAATTGATCTCGGTAATCCCAAAACTGAATGTCTTAAGGAATTTATTAAAGGCTGCAACCGAGCGCTCCTCATCATATATTTCCTTTCCCTCACCTAATGCTTCGATGCATTCATTCATAAACTTATCCATGACCTTTCCATTTAAATCCCTTCGTTCAGATGCCGGTTGGTTGTTATTAAAGATAGCACATCGGGACAGGGAATTTTTATTTTTTAAGAAAGATTGGAAAATGAATTGGTGGGATAGATGTGTTTTAATCAGCTAGGGGTTTGACAAAAAAAAGCACAGGATGGGACATCCTGTGCATCGTAGGTATAGTTATTTGCTGCTTGCGACTCAATATCATCCGTTGGTGGTGAAGCAGAAATTATATCCGTACATATAATAAACGGTTACTTACCTTTTTACCCAATACTAGAGGATAAAGATACCTCAAGGAATCTCCCCCGCATTCCTTTCTTTAATTTTATAATTACTTACAACTGAATCTTTATCCAAATACAATATCAAATCTTTAGTATACTGAGGATCAATATCATATTTAAAATCAGTCACTATATTAAAATTTAATGCTGAATTCCCATTAGGCAAACTAATAGGATTAATTTCACCAAATAAGTTTCTTAATTCATCTATTTTACTTCCTTTTATGTTGTGATTTTGTAATAAATCTTCTAACATCAAATCTCTGCAATCATAATAACCACTCCCATTTCTTTGATTCCATTTAATTTTGTCAAATTTAATATCGCGCGTGCATGAGTTTAAACCGATAATGATTATTAAAATTATTGAACTGAAAATATTCGCTCTGAACATAAAAATTGATTTTTTAAAGTATTTACTTTAACCCTGCAGCCCCATTTACTATATCTTCGGCTGCTTGGTTTTTTCTAGTAGTTTCTTCAGTTTTGGTCTCCCCGTTATTATTTAGCTCTTTGAAGCGTTTGATTAACTTATCGCTTTGAGCTTTGGTGATTTGAGCTCTAACAATTTTAATTTTATCTCCTACTTTTTTGAAGGAATAGAATCCTTTCTCTTGATAATATTCAGCAACTTTCTGTGCTAATTCATTATTAGATATATCTGGATAAAGTCTTCCAATTTCTCTACCTATTTTATTATTAAGTAAATCTACTGTTTGATCTGCCAGGTCAAATTCTTCTAATCCAAATGACCTCCTTTTGAGATTTATATTTGGATCGTCATGTGAATTACCTGCCTCTTTAGCAATATTGAATCCAAACTGTTGTCTTATCATTGCTTGCCAAAAAACGTGTCTAAAAGCTCCACGTTGACTACCTTCATCGGGTGCCCTATCTTCTTCTTTCTTTTTGAAGGGAGTATTTAAATTCAAAATTCCATCCTTAGCAGCATCATTGATTCCTCTTGTTGCAAAATTAGAGGCAATGGATGAGATATTTGTTGAACCATTGACAGGACCAATCTCGACTGAAGCAATTGGATGAGACAATATGAAACCAACGGCCCCACCACCTTTAGAGGGTGATGTTGAGCCATCAGAAGAAGTAGAGGAAGAGGCGCCATTAGCAGTTGATGGCTCTAATCCTTCTAGTTCTTTACAGTCTATAACTCTGTTTCCTGAAAAAGCATATGTTGAATAATGTGGGTATTTAGCCGCCAACGGATCAATCGCAAAGAATCTACCAATTCGGGGATCGTGCATTCTATATTCATAATTCAAAGAACCTCCATCAAACCCTTTTACTTCATCATCCTCTTCCTGACCTTGAAAACCAAATCTTCCATCCGCATTTGCAATAGGGGTAGAAGTACCGGGACTAAATTTAGCACTATTTCTGGCAGATAACTGCACCCCGAAAGGAGAATAATCTGTTGCTTGTCGAATATCCGCCAACCAATAATCTACCGAAGTACTGTTTTGGTGTGGAAGCGGTTTGTTGCTAATCACACTCAATACATTCCCTAAATGATTCGTCAATTCATACATCCTTGTTCCAATTTGATGTCTCACTCCCCTCATAGAGAAGGTATTGTTCTGTGTTCCCAACATCGGAACCTGCCTGGTATTGACACCAATTCGTGTAGTACCATAAATGTATTTATCCGTTTGGACAAAGCTCACATTTTGCAATGATGCATCCACCACACGTTCGTAAACACCAATTGGATTTCCTTGGGTATCCAATATGTAATATACGGATTTTTCAAGAACTCCTGCTAACGATAACACATGTTTCGCAATGCGATGCCCCATGGCGTCGTAATCGAATTTCAGATTCTTGCGTCCGCTTAGGGTATTTGTAATCGTGGATACCTTTCCATCTGCTCGCCAAGTGATAGCAGTGATTCCTTCTTTCACATCACCGATCAAACGTCCTTCTGCATCATAGGTATAGTTATTTGCTGCCTGCGACTCAATATCATCCGTTGGAGGTGAAGCAGAAATTATATCCGTTACATATAATAAACGGTTACTTACCTTTTTACCCAATACTAGCGGATAAAGATACCTCAAGGAATCAATCGTCCCATTGACAAAGTCATCACGCCTCTGTGTTACAATATTCCCACTGGCATCATAGGTCAAATTATTCCGGTAATAGGATGTTCCTCCTGTTCCCCAGACATTGGTTGTCAGGTTCAGGTTCGTATAACTCATGGATTGTCTCAAGCGGTTCAACTGATCGTATCGATAAGCATTTCCTAAAGGCAATACTGCTCG
>Ga0247691_1000150_pt1 | contig 16161 bp, 9 predicted proteins | sample CNK32_metaG_FD_182721 | JGI IMG/M metagenome (GOLD analysis project Ga0247691, IMG submission 182721) | Soil microbial communities from Purdue University Martell Research Forest, Indiana, United States - CNK32 | ecosystem: Environmental > Terrestrial > Soil > Temperate forest > Bulk soil | place...
TCTCTCAATTCCAGGATCGGTGCTGTTTCACGTACTTTTCCTATAAAGATGATGTTCTGACAGATTCCTAAGTCGCGCGCCAAACGTTCCACAATTGCTCTATCCGGACCATCTCCGGCCAACAACAATTTTGCAGGAAGTTTCTCCTGTACCTTCTGAAAAATCCGAACCACGTCAGTAATGCGTTTTACAGGACGAAAATTGGAGATGTGGCACAAGATCAATTCATTGTCTTTCGCGTAATGTCTGCGCTTTTCCATATTGATCACAGGCAATTCCGCTTTCGGTTGAATGAAATTCGGAATGACATGGATCTTGCGTGTTGTTTCGAAATGCGCATACGTATCTTTCATCAAGCTCTCTGAAACGGCCGTAACCGCATCTGAAGCATTGATACAGAATGAAATCACCGGTTCAAAAGAAGGATCTTTCCCTACCAATGTGATATCCGTTCCGTGAAGTGTTGTAATGAACGGAATGTTGATTCCTTGTGCTTTCAGGATTTGTTGCGCCATAAACGCTGCGGAAGCGTGAGGGATAGCATAATGTACATGTAACAGGTCTAATCCTTCATATTTCACCACGTCCACTACTTTACTTGCCAATTCCGTTTCATAAGGTTGGTATTCGAAAAGTGGGTAATCGGAAAGTTGTACTTCGTGATAAAAGATATTCTCACGGAAGCTTCCCAAACGAACGGGTTGTGAATAGGTGATAAAATGGACCAAATGTCCTTTCTGGGCTAAGGCTTTGCCCAATTCTGTGGCTACTACACCACTCCCGCCAAATGTGGGATAAAGTACGATTCCGATTTTCATGTTTGTCTGTGTGTGTTACTTCTGGCGTGCTTCAAAAAGTGCTTCGTAGATTACTCGTTGAATCTCCGTTCGCACGCTCATCTTTGTTATTTTCCAATTGTCTGCGTCTGGGTAAACACGGTTCGATAAGAACACGAAATTCACCTTGTTTTCCGGGTCTGCCCATGTGATTGTTCCAGTAAATCCGGAATGACCGAATGTAGAAGGTGAAACCAAATCACAGGTCGGACCATTTTTAATACTTACTGTTGGCTTATCGAAGCCGATTCCTCTTCTGTTTCCTGGACAAAATTGGCACGATGTAAACTGATCTACAATTTCTTTTTTGATGATCGATTGGTCTCCTATCTGACCTTTATTCAAGAGGAATTGCATCAATGCAGCCAAATCTGTTGCGTTGGAGAACAATCCTGCGTGACCTGCCACTCCGCCCATCATTGCTGCGCCCGGGTCATGCACATATCCGTGAATCACTTGCTTACGGAATTCTTTGTCGAATTCTGTCGGAACGATCCGTTTCTTGTTGAATTTTTTCAGTGGCAAATAGGTCATAGTTTGTAATCCCAAAGGCTGATAGATCTCCTTGTCAACGAATTCATTCTGACCCATTCCGCTGGTAAGTTCGATGTATTTGTTGAAGAAGTAATAACTCAGGTCTGAATATTCGTATGATTTTTTACCGGTCAAAGGAGTTTCAACGATGATCTTCAGCATAGTCTTCCAATAATCATCCTTGATGAAAATATTGTCTGCAACTGCCCGATTATAAACTCCTTTATCCGTTTTGCTATAAATAGTCGGATCCAATTCCCCGTTCTCCATTGTACGCTTGTAAAAAGCAATCCATGGAGTTAAGCCAGCCTGATGAGTTAGCAAATCAATAGCTTTCAGGTCTGCGTATGGAGTTCCTTTTACAAATTCCGGGACCAACTGGCCCAAGTCGTTTTGTTCATCGAATTTATTCAGTGTTTTCAAACGCATCAATGCCGTTGTGGATGAAGCGATCTTAGTAATTGAAGCGAGATCGTAAATGTGAGCATTCGTAATACTATCCCCATTTTCGTAAATCGTTGTTCCGTAGGATTTCTGAATGACCATTTTCCCATCAATAGCCACTACGATCTGACACCCCGGAAACACCTTCGCTTCAATCGCTTTGGCCACAATTTCGTCTATTTCCTTCAGTTTCTCCGGGTTCAATCCCAACTCTTCCGGTGAAGAATATTTCAATCTCCCATTCTTTTTCAGCTCAATTCCGAATCCCAATTTCCATTTACTGTTGATTTCCATCGCTAATTTTCCATTCACATCGAAAGCCCCCATAATTGCCTGGGCAGTGCGCTCCTGTGCTGCTGCAGTATTTTCATATGCACAAAGAATGGATTTCACCGATTTCGGAAATTCAGATTCAGTTTGAAGTGTCAATGGATTACCAAATAAAACTACCGTTGTCGATGCGTTTTCAGGAATCAGGTCCAAAACTTGTTTCCAAGCTCCGAAGCCGTAATTGTTGCGTGCCCGTTGGCCATCGGAATGGAAATCAAGGATATAAATCGCATCCGGATTTAATTTGATCGCTTTCAATCTTCGAACTGCTTCTTCAGGTGTAAAGTATTTATAATGAGTGATTTTAGCATAATCATTTAAACGATCTCTAAAAGACGCGGTATGTGTTCCGACTGCAATGCGAATAATCTGTTTGTCCAATTTGTCGATCGGTAGATTGTCTTGTTCGTTTTGTACACACAACAAAGCCTTTTCATAGATTTGGTCGGTAATCAGTTTGCGCTCAGGAGCCGGATCTTTACGCTTGATCATTGGTTTGTGCACGATTGCCTGGTATTTCGCTCTTAAAACGCGTCTACAGTGCTCATTGACCTCTTCTTTGCTCAGTTCCCCGCTTTCAACTTTGCTATAGATCAATTTGATCGCATCCGGAACATTCTCCGGGAATAATAAAATGTCGCATCCGGCAAGATAGGCCTTCGCCACTACTTCCGATTTACCGTATTTTTCAGAAACAGCTTTCATGTTTAAAGCATCTGAAATTACCAATCCCTTAAAGCCAAGCTTTTTACGTAAATAAGTTTCAATCACCGGTTTCGATAAACTACTCGGAGTTCCGCTTGGGTCCAAGGATGGGACATTCAAGTGAGCCACCATGACCGAACGTGTTCCTGCTTCGATGGCACTTTTAAAGGGAATAAAGTCTTTTGTCTCGAATTCGTTCACGCTATGTGAAACCGTAGGAAGCTCTTTGTGAGAATCTTTGTCCGTATCGCCATGACCGGGAAAGTGTTTTACACAGGAAATAACTCCTGCATCTTCGATTCCCTTTACCATGGCTGCAGTTTGTTTTGCTACCAGCTTCGGATCGGAACCGAAAGCACGGAAACCGATCACTGGGTTTTGCGGGTTGAGATTGACATCTGCCACAGGAGAGAAGTTCATGTGAATTCCGAGCATATCGCATTCAACTCCCATTTGATAACCGATCCGTTCCGTCAAATTCAGATCATTCGCCGCTCCGATCGTTTGCTGGTATGGAAAACGTGGTTGACCGGAAAGTCGCATGGCTACTCCCCACTCTGCGTCCATCCCAATCAATAAAGGAATTTTTGCACTCGCCTGCATTTGTTGAATGGCTTCCTGCAGATTGTCGCGCTCACCCTGAAAGAAGATCAATCCGCCAATTCTTTGGGTTCGGACCAATTCTTCCGTTTCAGCCAGGTGTTCTTTTCCTTTGTTTGACCAGCAAGCCACCATGAACGACTGTGCAATGCGCTCCTGCATCGACAATTTGGCCATTTCAGAGTTCACCCACTGGTCTTCATCTGTTGCAACACTTGTTCTGTGTTTCTTGACTGGTTTATGAGTTGGGGACTTTAAAAGCGCTGAAGTGATCAATCCTGATCCGAGGATAAGGAGAGAAATGAAAGTTGCTTTGCGGAATGTCTTTCTGTTCATAGAACAAAATTACGTTAATTGATTGGAGATATGAATGACCAGAAATTAGTTTTCACAGGAAACATGTTGAAATCGAAACGCAAAGAGGCTTCAATAATTCGTAATTCGGCATTCGTAATTAGGAATTAACCTGACATGCTGTCAGATGAAAAAAAGTGGAACGAGAATTGTTAAAAAGAGACGGATAAAACTAAGAGATTATCTTAATTTTGTTGGTGTTGCATAAATTGAATCCTTTCATGTCAGATATTATTCGTTTACTTCCCGATCACGTAGCCAATCAAATTGCGGCTGGTGAAGTTGTTCAAAGACCGGCTTCAGTTGTAAAGGAGCTTGTAGAGAACAGTATTGACGCGGGAGCAACGAAAATTGAATTGCATATCAAGGATGCCGGCCGGACATTGATTCAGATCGTAGACAACGGAAAAGGAATGTCGCCTTTGGATGCGCGCATGTGTTTCGAACGACATGCAACCAGCAAAATTGCAAGTGCAGCGGATCTATTTGCCTTAAAAACAAAAGGATTCAGAGGCGAGGCTTTGGCTTCCATTGCAGCAATTGCCCATGTCACACTTCAAACCCGACGCGTTTCGGATGAATTGGGAACAAAAATCCTGATTGAAGGAACCGAGGTGATCAACCAGGAACCGATCCAATGTGCTGTTGGATGTAATTTCGAGATCAAGAATTTGTTCTTTAATGTTCCTGCAAGACGCAATTTTCTAAAATCAGACAACGTAGAGTTCAAACATATTATTGACGAATTTGAACGGGTGGTACTTCCCCATCATGACATCGCTTTTCGGTTGGTGCACAATGACCAGGAAATTTACAACCTGGCACCCGGACATCTCCGGAAACGCATTGTGGATGTTTTCGGAAAGAAATTCAACGACCACTTGGTACCTGTGACGGAACAGACGGATATTGTGGAATTGGACGGTTTTGTTGGAAAACCTGAAGTGGCAAAAAAATCGCGTGGCGAGCAGTTTTTATTTGTAAATAACCGCTTCTTCAAGGATACGTATTTCAATCATGCCATTTCTTCCGCTTTTGAGCATTTGCTTCCTTCCAAATTGTTTCCGAGTTACTTTTTGTTCTTGGAAGTGGATCCGAAGCAGATCGATGTGAATGTGCATCCGACCAAGACTGAGATCAAATTCGAAGAAGACAAGGCTATTTACAGTATTATCAGAAGTGCTGTCCGGTTGGGATTAGGAAAGTTCAACATTACTCCAACTTTGGATTTCGAGCGTGAAAGCGAATTCGATTTACCGATGTCAATGATCAATCAAACCCCTGTTGCTCCGGAAATCCGGGTAGATAAAACCTATAACCCATTTCATATTCAAAACACACGTGAAGGACAGTTTTCTTCCAATAACTCCGCTTCGACTATTCAATCAACTCCGAAAGATAAATCGTTCTCGAGTGCATTGAACAAAGCAGGTTTCGGTTCCCAATTCCAATCCGGGAGCCTGGATGAGTTGTGGAATTCGGAAGGAGTGAATGAAATTCCGGATAACTACCGCGAAGAAGAAAAACACCCTCAGATCGAATTGGACATCGAAGAGTTGAAGTCTATCGGTCCATTTATTTTGAAAGGTTCTTTCGTTATCGGCTCTGTTCCGGAAGGTTTGCTTGTAATCCAATACAGGAGAGCTTACGAACGCCTTTTATACGATGACCTGATGCGAGGTTTCTTTATGAATCCTTTGGCATCCCAGCAACTGATCTTTCCAATGGAAAAACAGATGTCCAAGCAGGAACAACTGGCATGGAATGAACACGAGAAAACTCTTTCCCGAATCGGTTTCAATTGGTCTTGGGTGGAACAGGAGTTGCATATAGACGGAATTCCACAGATCCTGGACGAATCGACCGTTTTGTCTTGCGTGGATAAGATTATCGAACAATTGCAAATGGGAACGCTTGACAAAGGTGAAATTGCACACACCGTTTTGGCCCAGATAGCGTTCGGAGGAAGCATGTCGTTCAAGCTTCAGAATAACCAGGAAGCGGTCACCGATTTTGTTACCCGACTGTTTGAAGCTGATGAGCACACCTTTTCTCCTTCGGGAAAACGCATTATTGCACAAATTACGAATGAACAATTAATTCAACTATTTTAAAAATTATGTTTGCAAATATCCCTCCTGTCATAAAGAATTTATTATTGATAAACATTGTGGTGTTTATTGGAATTGGAATTATGGAGTCGCGAGGTGTTTACTTAAGTAATTTTTTAAGTGCCTACGCAGTTAATTCTCCTTATTTCCAGCCCTATCAAGTGGTTTCTCATCTTTTTGTTCATGCAAGTATTGGTCACCTATTTTTTAATATGCTTGCGCTAGTCATTTTTGGTTCAATGTTGGAGAGAGTTTGGGGAGCGAAACGATTCTTTATTTTTTATTTTGCTTGTGGAATTGGGGCTTTTTTAATTTATCAAAGTATCTCAATGGTGCAAATTTACAACGTAAGAGAATTAATGGCTTCTCAAGGCTATGACCCCAATATTTTATTTTATGATATAAAAAACTCGCTCAATATCTATACAAATCAATACAACTATCATTTAACCAATAATGAGACGATAAATATGGAAATCAATCATTTACGCAGTTTGTATGGTGCGGCAGGTGGTGGTGCATCCGGTGCTATTTTCGGTGTTTCGGCAGCTTTTGCGATCTTATTCCCTAATACACAGATGCAATTGTTATTTCCCCCTATTCCAATCAAAGCCAAATATCTGATTGGCGCATACTTTGTTATCGAATTATACATGAGTTTTAATACGCAGGGGGATCATGTAGGACATTTAGCCCATGTGGGTGGAGCAATTGTAGGAGCGATCCTCGTTTTAATTTGGCGTAGAACAGGTAAAAACTTTTATTAGTATGCAAGATCGAAACTTATCTGAAGAATTGAAATTTCAATTCAAACACGGTGGGATACACATCCGATTGATCTTTATCAATGCAATTGTATTCCTTGCCATCATTTTGCTTAGTTTGATTGGTCAAATTACTGATCAGAAAGAATTGTTTCACCTGATTAGTATCAAGGGATTTGCATTACAGACAAATCTATCCGATTTGGCAGTAACACCCTATGGTTTTATAACCAGTATTTTTTCGCACTTTGAATTTCTCCATTTCCTGTCCAATATGATCTTCCTCTTTTTTATAGGGAACATATTCAGGCAATTCTTTTCTGATAGGAGAATGCTTCATGTTTATATTGTTGGTGGAATTGCCGGTGGACTACTTGAGGTTATTGTACACCAATTTACGGAGCAATATCCAACAGTAATTGGAGCTTCAGGATCTATTACAGCGCTTTTCATTGCAATGGCATTTTACAAACCGAATTACCAGGTAAACTTGTTCGGTGTCATTCCTGTTAGATTGTATATCATAGCATTGATCTTTATTTTATCTGAGTTGTTTCAAATGACCCAGGTAAGTAATACTGCTCATTTTGCTCATATCGGCGGAGCTTTGATCGGTTTTCTTTCCGTTCAGAACCTGTATTCTTCTTCTAATATTATCAATTGGACAGAATCCTTACAGCAACGGATTGCAGTTCTTTTCAGCGGAAGAAAACGAAAAGGTCCGAAATTGAAAGCTCAAAAAGGTGGAAGAGTTGTAAAAACCGATGAAGAGTATAACCTTGATGCCAAAGCAAAACAGGCGAAAATTGATAAAATTTTGGACAAAATTTCTAAATCCGGTTACGAATCTCTGACGAAAGCCGAAAAAGACTTCTTATTTTCACAGAGTAATAAGTGAGTTGGTTTAAAAAGATAGCGCGATTTTCAACAGTGATCAAGATTCTTTCGGTCACGGTGATCTGCTGCCTTCTACTAGCCTACCTTGCTCCTTACGTTCATCCACGCACCATCCGGATCCTGCCATTTTTCGGGCTGACCTATCCTATTTTCATTTGCCTGGCACTGGTTCTATTAATCTATTGGGCTTTTGCACGATCCCGTTGGTTTTTCTACATCCTGGTTGCAATCCTTTTTGGAGGGAACCTTCATTTCAGGACGCTTTCTATTGATTTCACGGATGATAGACCGGAAACGGAAGATGCTTCCTGGAGTGTGATGAGCTATAACGTCCGTTTGTTTGATGTGTATAATTCCTCTATATCAGGCAGAAACGAATCGCGCGACAGTATCATCAGCTACGTTCAGCGAATAAACCCGGATGTGGTCTGTTTCCAGGAATTCTTTCACCAGGATAAACCTTCTGCGTTTTCAACAAGAGATACCCTGATCGAATTAATGGATTACAAATACTATCACGAGCGCTATTCGCACCGGATTCGCAACCGGCAGAATTTCGGGATTTGCATGTTGTCGAAGTATCCCATCATTGCCAAGGGAGATGTGATGTTTGAGAATTTCAAGACGACGGATAACTATTGCATTTATGCAGATGTGGTAAAAGGAACCGATACCATCCGTTTTTACGATATCCATTTGCAATCCATCAAGCTCCAGCAGGAAGATTATGAATTGTTCGGTGAAAAGAACAAACAGGCCGGCGGGAAGAAATCAACTGTGCGTTTATTGATAGACAAACTTCGAATTGCTTACCCGGCAAGAGCTGAACAAGCTGAGCGCGTAGTGGAGCACATGAAAACTTCTCCATACCCGGTAGTCGTTTGTGGTGATTTCAATGATACGCCAATGTCGTATGTTTACAATCAGTTCAACACAGACCTGGTTGATTCTTATCGTGAGACAACTACAGGCATCGGTGTCACTTACGTAGGTCGGGTCCCTGCGGGAAGAATCGACTATATCTTCCATTCAGGAGATCTGGGAGCTTATGACTTTGGAATTCAAACCGCTGCATTTTCAGACCATCGGGCTGTTCACTGCAAGATTTACAAAAAATCACTTTAACTACCTTTTTAATTCGGATTATTTGAATTATTCGTTTATATTTAATGGATGAAGCATTCGATAAGCAATCTTTTAACAGTATTCATAATTCTACTTTTGACATCGTGTTCAACAGGTACGAAAAAGGGTGAAAATGCTCTTGAAGAGACAAAGATTTCTGTAACCGGCAGATGGGTTTTGATCAAGTCGGAAGGTTCGGATTCCCGGAAAACAAATCACCAGCATCAACCATCAGATGTCGTTTTGAATTTTAAAAAGAACGGATTCTTTATTATTTACGATACGCTGGTTGACCCTAAATGGCGTAAGAAAGGACTTCCCTTAATCGAGAAAAGAACATCCGGACAATGGAAACTGGAGGATTCCCTTCTCACCATGATCCACGATGATAAAGACACTTCCTTCACTGAGGAATTCAAAATCGTGCGTTGTGATGGAAAAGAACTGATCACAGAACGCTCCAACAAGAAAACAACTATCTACAGAACTTACGGGAAGAGATAAGATTAATCCTGATTGAGTGTGATTTAATTCTATTTCGAAAAGCAGAACTTATTCCGACTTTCCTAAACAATTTTTTTTCAGCTTTGAGGAATACCAATTACACGCTACCGGAATTCCACACTTTAGCTGACGAACAGATGCCTTCTCTTCGATTTATCCTATGAAACCAAAAGGCTTCCGTTTCGGTAACCAATTCCGGAAAGTGCTAGTCATTTGGGATCCTGATCCCGTCTTTCCGTGAATAGATCAGAAATGGAAGACTGCTTGAAAGGTGTAATTGAAAAAGGCGTTTTTGCCTACTTTTTTCGCCTTGAAAAAAAGTAGGTTGAAAAAGAAACCCACACAGCGTCCGTCTAGGACGGATAATTCTGAACGCCTCAGAAAGCACGATTTGGTTCGCTGTTTTTCTTTGTAATCTGCCGTTCATCAATGATGAAACCCGAAAGTTGCAGCCCGCCATTGAAAAATCAAGACTCCCCGTTCGCAAGAAAATGTTAGACGTCAACAATCTCACTGCATGGGTTTTGCCTCCCGCATGTGCGGGAAACTGCCATTTACACTCTGTCATAGACGGACGAATGACCTGATAAAGGTACTAAATAATCCCCATACCTTCCTCATTTTCGAGTGGCCATTTCCAGTCTTTTAACAAAGGTTTCAAAGGTGACTGCTTTGCCGTCGATGAGCCTTTGGTGGCCGATGGAGCGTAGTTGAAGTCACCTTTGTTAAATTAACCCTACTTTTACTTCAAAATTGTTAAAATGGAAAAGATTGGGATTATCGGATGTGGAAACTTGGGATTGTCATTACTGAAAGGATTTCGCAAGCAATATCCCGGTGCCCAACTTTACGGGACCCGAAGAAATCTATCCGAATTAACAGATCTGGAAGATGATAAAACACATTTCACTTCGAATAACCGGGAGGTGATTGCTGCATGCGATTATTTGATCATTGCGCTGAAACCGTATACCATTCTTTCCTTTTTAGAAGAACACCGATCTTTTATTGATCCGGAAAGACATACCATTATCAGCGTTGCAACCGGGATCACATTGGATGAGATTAAAACAGCTTTGAAATCGGATGAAATTTCGTTGTATCGGGGAATGCCCAATACGGCTGCGGATGTTCAGGAAAGTATGACAGCGCTCAGTGGATTGAACGATCCCTTGAACCGGAAGGAACAAGTAAGTGAGCTGTTCAATGCAATCGGAGAGATCGTTTGGATAGATGAACAATTAATGGAATCCGCCACAATTTTGGGAGCCTGTGGAATTGCTTATGTCCTTCGTTTCATTCGTGCAATGATCCAGGGTGGTATCGAAGTGGGTTTTGATGCCAAAACGGCCAATAAGATTGTGAGTCAGACTGTGAAAGGTGCTGCGCAGTTATTGATCCAAAATGGGTTGCATCCGGAAGAGGAAATCGACAAAGTTACTACTCCTAAAGGTTGTACGATTGTTGGCCTGAATGAAATGGAACACAGCGGATTCAGTTCTGCATTGATCAAAGGAATTGTGACGAGTTATCAGAAGATTGAACGAAAATAAGGAGTCCTTATTTCAATAGGTTAACATGCCCCTCTATCGATTCAGCAAAACTATTTTTTAAGGCTTTCAGGGTTAATTTCCAGGTATAAGTATCTGTTTTACACTTTTCACCACGGTATGAACCGTTCCAGCCATCAGTGATGTCGTTGGTTTCAAAAATCAGCTCTCCCCATCGGTTGTAGATTTCAAATTTATAATCATCCGAACTAAAGTCACTGGATACGATAGGCCTGAAAATTTCATTGTTTCCATTCCCATCCGGCGTAAATGTATTGGGAACATAAATCACTCCGTCATTTACCGGTTCGATTCTATAAGTGGCCGTATCTGAACACCCGTAATCGTTTTCTGCCACCAAAAGAATCGTAATGATTCCGATTCCCGCATCAAAATTGATTGTAGGGTTCGTTTCAGTGGAAACCGGATCGTTGTTGAGATACCAAGTGTAGGTAGTAGCATTCTCTGACTGATTAATCAAATCTATATGAGTAGTAAATTCATCGATAGTATTACTATTCAACCCGGTTGTAAATGCTGCATCAACATCCGGGTAAATTTGTACGCCTCCATCTAAACTGTCAATCATTGAACAGCCAAGGGGATTTGTTACGAGCACATAAACAGTATGAGTGCCACTGCTCCCAAAACTGGTGCTTAAATCGAGTTCATTGGTATTCCAAACAACGGCTTCTCCGTCAATGAACCATTCAATGGAGACCTGCTCCGTTGTATCCAAATGAAAGGAGATTATTCCGTCGACACAGGAAGAAAGAGATGAGGAGCTTAGTGAAACATCCGGAGATTCAATTCCGGTAAAAATCAGAGTATCTGTATTCTGACAACCCAGATTACTTGTAACGGTAAGAACATAAGTACTTGTTCCAGGAGTGTTGACTAAAATTGTTGGATTGGAAATGAATGGATCATTTAGGTTTGCTGCAGGTGACCAGGAATAAAGATTCCCCGGAACAGAAACCGATCCTATTGAATAAATCACACCGTTATCGATACAAACGGATTGATCTATTCCAGCATTAGCAGAGGGGGAATTACCTACCATAATATCAAAGAGAACAGGAGATCCGACACATCCGTTTGATGAAGGAGTGACCGTTATCGTGGCGGATTGAGCAACAGATTGGGTGTTCACGGCATTAAAATCGGCAATACTTCCATTTCCGGTACCGGATAATCCAATGGTATTGTTTGAATTTGTCCAACTAAAGGAAGTCCCGCTTGTGGCTGTAAATGCAGGCATATGCACTAATTCTTGCGGGCATGCCGTGATATCAGCAATTGGGAACATCACCGGAGTTTGATTTACGATGATTACGATGGAATCAGACAAAGTTTGAGAACAGGATCCCTGAACGCTCAGAAGCGTATAGCTTGTTGTGTCAATTAACCCGGACTCAGTTATATCAACGCTTCCGGATAAAGGAAGTAATACAGTTGACACTATTGTACCATCGGTATATGTCAGAGTTGAATTAGGTGTTCCTGAAAGGGTGAAAGTTGCGATATCTCCTGAACAAATCTGAGCATTCCCTGAAATAGAGGCTGTCGGGACGCCCAGGATCTGAATGCTTTGTGTATCAGAACACCCGTCTGAATTGGTATAGGTAATCATAGCTGTTCCTGAACTCGCTCCGGTTAATAATCCGGTATTGGAAATTGTTGCAACGGAAGTATCGGATGACGTCCATGAAGAGCTTGTTCCACTTCCGGATAGTTGTATGGTTGAACCCGCACAGATCGGACTTATACCTGTTATAGTTGGCAGGGGATTTACCGATACGCTAAGGATATCGGCTTGATTTTGCGAACAACCGAAAGCATCAGAAATACCGGTCAGTTCGTAGGTAAAAGTTCCTGCTATATTGGATGGAACGGTCTCCAATGCAGTAGGCACTGCCCCTGTAGAAATGAATTGATTGGTGCCTCCATTGACAGTATAACTAAAAGAATAAGGAGCTGTCCCATCTGAACCTGTAAATGTAATAAGCGGTAATACATCATTCAAACAAATAGTGGTCGCTCCTGAAAGAGTTGCGGAGGGTAATGGATTAACAATAGCGACTGAAGAACCGGTCTGATTCTGGAAGCAACCGGTTGCACCTGAAACACCTAATAAATTATAGGTGAAGCTACCTGCTGTCCCCGTTGAAACCGGTAACGTTGCGCTTGATCCCACCCCTGTGGAAATCGTTTGGGTTGCTCCCCCATTGATATTGTAACTGAATGTGTATGGAAGAACTCCGTTTGCTCCGGTAAATGTAATAAACGGCGAGAGGTCATTTTGACAAAGTGTCACAGACCCGGTGATGGTTGCTGTCGGTAATGGATCTACAACTACAGATGTACTACCTGTTTGATTTTGAGAACAGCCTGCAACACTTGAAACACTAACTAAAGAATAGGTAAAAGTCCCACTTATATTTGTAGGCACATTGACTGTTGCTGTAGAAGCCGAACCGGATGAAACCGTTTGGTTTGCTCCCCCGTTGACCTCATAAGTAAAAATATAAGGTGCTGTTCCGTTCGTTCCGGTGAATGTAATTGTTGGTGAAGTATCGTTTTGACAAAGGGTTGTTGATCCTGAAACATTAGCCGTGATTAAAGGATTGATAACTACCGTGGCAGATCCTGTTTGGTTTTGCGAACAACCATTTCCACCGGAAACACTGACTAAATTGTAAGTGAAAGTTCCGCTTGCACTTGTAAGCACACTAATAGTAGCTGTTGATCCGGAACCGGAAGAAATCGTTTGATTGCCTCCCCCATTCAGGTTGTAAGTAAATGTATAAGGTGCTGTTCCGTTCGTTCCGGTAAATGTAATTGTTGGCGAAGCATCGTTCTGACAAAGTGTTGCCACTCCTGAAATAGTTGCTATCGGTAATGAATTTACAACTACAGATACGCTACCTGTTTGACTTTGCGGGCATCCGGTGGCACTGGAAACACTCACTAAAGAATAGGCGAAAACTCCGCTTGTACCCGTTGATACACTGATCGTCGCTGTAGAAGCCGAACCGGATGAAACCGTTTGATTTGCTCCCCCGTTGACCTCATAAGTAAAAATATAAGGTGCTGTTCCGTTTGTTCCGGTAAATGTAATTGTTGGTGAAGCATCGTTTTGACAAAGGGTTGTTGATCCTGAAACAGTAGCCGTGATTAAAGGATTGATAACTACTGTTGCAGATCCTGTTTGGCTTTGCGAACAGCCATTTGTACTGGAAACGCTGACTAAATTGTAAGTAAAAGTTCCGCTTGTATTTGTTGGTACACTGATGGTGGCTGTAGAAGCCGAGCCTGAAGAGATAGTTTGATTACTTCCGCCATTCAGGTTGTAAACAAATGTATAAGGTGCCGTTCCGTTTGCACCGGTAAATGTAACTACCGGTGATGTGGCATTTTGGCATAGAGTTGCTGATCCTGAAATAGTCGCTGTTGGTAATGGAATTACAACTACAGATGCGCTACCTGTTTGATTTTGAGAACAACCTGCTGCACTCGAAACACTCACTAAAGAACAGGTAAAAGTTCCGCTTGTACTGGTAGGCACACTGATCGTGGCTGTAGAAGACGAACCGGATGAAATCGTTTGATTTGCTCCTCCATTGATCTTATAAGTAAAAATATAAGGTGCTGTTCCATTCGCTCCGGTAAAAGTAATCAGAGGACTTGCTGCGTTTTTACAAACGGATGCAGTTCCTGAAATGGTTGCTGTCGGTAAAGGTTTCACAACTATGGTAACATTTGAATTGATGCCCATAATGGCACACATTCCTGGCTGCAGGAGCAAGGAATAGGTATATGTACCTGCTGTGGTTGTAGGAACAGGTATGGAAGTCGCACTAGTTAATTGTGTAGGGCCAGAATTGATTTTATACGCGTAGGTAGGATTGGAAATTCCTGCTTCCCAACAATTGAAACAGCTAAAGCTAACTATCGGACTTGTTCCATTTACACAGACACTGGTAGTGTTCACATTTATAGAATTGGAATAAAATGGCTGAACAGATGTGGTTGATGAGCCTGTCAAAGGGCCTGTGCATCCGGCTGCATTCGTAACGCTTAAACCGGAAACGGTATAGGTTGTGAATGTCCATACATTGGGACCGTTTATGGTTAACGTGTTTCCACCGGTTGCTGTTATCGCCATACCGTCTAGCATAAAACTGTATACGAACGGACCGGGACCTCCGGATGCATGTAAAGTGATGGTATAATGTCCACAACCTCCGCTAATAGATATTGTTCCTGTCGGAGCAGGTAAAACAGTTACGGTACTTGTTGCACTTACAGCCTGATAATTGCCATAGACATCTGTTATTCCGGTTAAAGTATAAGTTGTACTTCCTGGTGTCCCAGTTGGGGACGGAATACTGATTGGACTTCCTCCGGTAATTGTTTGTGGAACCCCTCCTACGGTATAACTGTAAGTATAAGGACCGGTGCTACCGCTGGCAGAAAAAGAACCGTTTGCAGAAGCTGCTCCCTGGCAGACCGTTTGATTGGAACCGGAAACAATCATCGGGTTTGGAATAACCGTGATGGTGACCGTACTGGTCGTGATTACCGAAGGCATTAAATTCGGACAATCAAAAGGAGATTCTACCGAAACTACTTGAATCACAAACACTCCGACAACAGCTGTTGAAATTGGTAGAAAAGCAGTATTCGAGCCCGGAGCACTTGTAATTGTCTGTATCGGTCCGCCGTTAATCGTATACGAAAACGTATATGGAGTAACTCCGCCGGAGGCAGTAAATGTAACACCTGGAAACGGAGTGCTGTTCTGATAAACAGTTGTGGTTCCGCTTACCATTATACCAGGATTTATAACCGTTAGAATGTCACAGCTCTCGTTAACAAGAGTTGTACAACCAGCTGCATCCGTTACACTGATCAGCGTATAATGCGTATTACCTATGTTTGTCATCGGAACAGTTAAAACAGCAAAATCATCTGTTCCGTTTGAAGTGATTGTTTGCGGAGCGCCACCGTCTACACTATACACAAAGGTATAAGGAGCTGTTCCTGCAGAACCTGTAAATATAATTTGATAATTCCCGCCAATTTCAAAGCAGATGGTGTCTGATTCGGAAATAATTGCGTCGCAGGCATTAGCCCGGAATGCACCCAGTAGGATAAACGCAATTATTAGGTTGATGTATTTCACTTTAGTTTAATCGAGTCAAAGATAAAGTTATTGAATAAAGTAGAAGCATGTTTCTAACTTAATCCAATTATAATTTTTCAAATAGTTCTCCACATTGAATATTAAGCAATTACCTCCCCGTTTTTAAACCCTAATCCTTTTTGTTCGATCTCTGAACTGGATTGTTTCATACAGGTAGAATCTCCCGCGGATGGCTGTATTTGCAAATCCTTTAATTAC
>Ga0247691_1000151_pt1 | contig 16150 bp, 10 predicted proteins | sample CNK32_metaG_FD_182721 | JGI IMG/M metagenome (GOLD analysis project Ga0247691, IMG submission 182721) | Soil microbial communities from Purdue University Martell Research Forest, Indiana, United States - CNK32 | ecosystem: Environmental > Terrestrial > Soil > Temperate forest > Bulk soil...
TTGCAGTCATCAGCAATTGTTTGTATGACCGGTCCGGAAACTGGTTCAAAAACTTTTGAGGAAAATCGAACCGTAATTGTTCTCCTCGTGAATAATGCAGGTACAACTCAAAATAACAACCCAAAACTCCAATCTCAGAAAGAACCAGTTTGGGTTCCGGAATCGGTGAAAGGCTTATGTCTGTAAGTAATTCCATTTTTCTTCATTTTAATCAGCAACCCTGCTGTTGACTAAGACAAGTATAGAATTCTTATCCGTACGATTTCAGGAGAATGCCATGAAAGCCGGATTTGATGTCATGAAAAAGTGAAAATTGAGCATGAGATTTTTAAAGTGAAAAGTAAACAGTTTAGGGAGTCAAGTGTCAAGACTTAAAGAGTCAGGACTATAATGTCAAATTAATTTTAACCAAGTCCTGGCTCTTGACTCTAATAAGTCTTTGCTACTTAATAATCTTGAATTGGTTCAGAACATCCTTGTAGTGATCACTGATTGGGACCATGGATTTATTGCTCATGACCAATAATCCATCCGAAGGTTGGATCTCTTCGATTTCATGGGCATTTACGATGTGATTGCGGTGTACGCGATAGAATTTGGAAGGATCCAGCAGGTTGGTGATCCTGGCTAATGAAATCTGAATCACAAACTTCTCCGTCCCGACAAAAATGGAGCAGTACCGCTCTTCCACTTCGATATTGACGATATCCGAAACCGCCACTTTCTTCAACGCATCTTTTTTCTTGATGAACAGAAAATCCGAACTGATCACCGTATCTTCTTCATCGCTTTGGAAAACATCGGGTTGGTCGTAGAATTTCTCAATGGCCATTTCAAGCGCATAGAGTACCTCCAAAGGATTGAAAGGTTTCAATAAAAAGCTAAAGGGTTTTGTCAGTTTTGCACGTTCAAAGATCGTCCTGTCGGTGGAACTGGTTAGAAATACAAAAGGCCGGGCAGACTCCGGAACATTGTTCAGGGTTTCTGCGAAGGTGATCCCTTCCGGGATTCCATTCAGGAAAATATCGATGACAACGATGTCGACCTTGTTTGCATAAAAAAGTTGTAATGCTTCCTGGTGAGATCTTGCAATTCCCACCACTTCAAATTGACTGGAGGTCAATGTTTCAATCAATTTATCACTTTCTGCAACCGTATCTTCAACAATCAGTATTCTAATTTTTTCCATCAGCAACTTTCTTCAGGGTGACGATCATTCTTGTCCCCTCTTCTTTCCGACTCCAAATATCCAACTTCCCTTCGTTTTTTGCTAACATTGACTTGCATAAATTCATTCCCAATCCGGAACCGATGACTTTTTCATGGTCTTTCTTCGTCAATTGAGGGGAATCACTCAATAATTTCATCCGCGTTTCTTCTGACATTCCTTTCCCGGTATCGCTCCAGTTGAAACAAACCGACTCGTCCTCCTCTTTTTCCAGGCTTGCAGTGATTTTTGATCCCGGATCTGAGAATTTAATACTGTTATCCATGAAATTGCGCAGTACAATCTTGAGTGATTCCGCATCCACGAATACTTTCACCGATTTGGGAATGGTGTTTTCAAAGGCCATTTCTTTCTGATTCAGCACCCCCTTAAAATTGTATGCCACCTGATCGATCAGCATGCTCAGGCGGTGTTCTTCGGGTTTGAAATAACCACCTTCTGTCTGCAGCAAAGCCCAATTCAACAAGTTATCGAGCATATTGTAAGTGTTTGTCGCAATCACACTATTTTCCTCCAATTGCGTCTCCAAACTTCCATACGCCTGTTTTTCAACACTGTCTTTCAATTGGTTATTACTCGCACTCAAGGCATGAACGGAAGACCGCAGATCATGACTAACGATCGAGAACAACTGGTCCTTGGTTGCATTCAACAGGTCTAATTCCTGTTTTTGATGCAGGATCACACGTGAACGCAGTACATTCTGGCGGTAGAAGTAAATTCCAAAGATCAATATCACGCTCAGCAAGATTGCAGCTATCAGATAAATAGTCACTTTTGCCTGTTCCAGTTTGTTTTCGGTTTCCAATAGGTCCACCTGCTGCTGTTTATTTGCCACCGCCAATCTTTTTTCGATCTGGGCAACTTCATAAATCTTGTTTTGGTCGTCCAGAGAGTCGTTCCAGCTCTCATATTCTTTTCGATACTTTAATGCCAGATCAAACCGTTTTCTGTTTTCCTCCACAACAGCCATGCTGTTTGCAGCATTTCGCTTTAATTCTGTCGACCCATATTTTTTCGAAAGCAGATAAGCTTTTTCAAAGTAAGCGATGGCTTTTTCATCCAAATACTGTTCATAATAGACATTTGCCAAATCCATGTATGAAGCAACAAGTGCAGTATTATTACCACTCTCCTGAATTTTATGAATTGCTCTCAAAAGATACTTTTCCGATTGCTCGTAATCGCTCAAATGAAAATAACAAACACCTGTATTATGGAACAAAGCATCTATTCGAATTGTTTTAATTCTTTTTTGATCACTGGTATCGATGCTTTTAAACAAGTTCAGAGCCTCATCGTATTTTTCCAGTGAAAGGAATATACTGCCTTTATTAAACTGGATCATCGTATAAAACTCAAATTCTTTTCTAACCAAATCAAATTCCCTTAGGGCATATTTAAAAATGCTTTTTTTGTGGAATGCTTCTGCCCGGTAGTAATGAATAAAGTCGAGGAGTTTTTGATCTTTTACCTGTTGCAAACATTTTTGGGTATTTACCAATACCGAATCCCAATTTTCCTGCTGTGCAAAAAAGATTGTTCTGGATAAAAACACCAAATCAGGGTTTTCTTCGGCTAATTTTCGCGCCTTCCGATCGATGAATTTATTACTCTCACCACGCATGGCAAATGAGTGTAAGGAAATCAAAAAAAGTGTCCCAAAAAGGAACACTTTTATAAGCTTTATTAATGTATTCAAATAGAACATTCTATTTTAATCTTCTGTAGTTCTCACATTACTTATAATACCACGGGAACTTTTCGGGCCAACTGTATTAACCATCATGGTCATCACATCTAAAATAGCTCCCAAATCTATTGGCTCACCACTGGCACCTGTCGCACTTGCTTTAAACTTGCAGTCCACTTGTTTAGCCTGCATCGTGGATTCCGAACTGTAAACAGCATAAAACTGCAACTTATGCTCGTCATGATCATCATAGTATTGTTTAATCGACACCTGGCTTGCGCTCAAGTCTCCCGGAATCATAAATGACATCGTAACAGTCAATTGACCGGTACCAACAGCGTAAACTGCATCAATACAAAATGTTTCGGGTAAAGAAGTTCCGGGACAAGGAACAATCGGCAGCATCACAGGTTGAACGATGTAATTCTGAACTGCTCCTACCGAATCTTTAGTTTCTTTCGTTTCCTTATAATCTTTCGCATCCATAAAAAGTTGTGTTTAGTTTAACAAAGAGTTAGTAGTCAAATATCCCTTTTTTTATGCAAAGAAGAAAGAAGTTCCGTTTAAAAGATGGAATAATTTAATTTTCTCTTCATTTGGAACAAAACTTCACCCGATGATTGTGGCGGATTTAATCTTAGCTTCTGCAAGAATCCATTTGATTCAGAATTTCTTCAGAATTCGAATCGTATCTTTATTGCGTGAAGATTTTAATAATTGAGGACGAATTTGAATTGGCACAAGATATTTCAAGCTATTTGGCCGGTCAGGATTATTTGTGTGAACTAGCAATGAACTATGAAGAAGCAATCGACAAGATTACGGATTACACCTACGATTGCATCTTATTGGATTTGATGATTCCGGGTGGAGATGGTTTACAAGTTCTGCAAGCACTGAAAATGAAAAATCGGATGGAAGGTGTGATTATCATTTCCGCAAAAAATGCACTCGACGATAAAGTCAAAGGGTTGCAATTGGGAGCCGATGATTATTTAGCGAAACCATTTCATTTATCCGAACTTTCGGCGCGGATCCATTCTATTATCCGGAGAAAACAATTTGACAATTCAAACACGATCACACAAGATGAATTGACGGTGGAATTACTTTCCAAAACAGTAATGGTCGGTTCCAATTCAGTTCCTCTAACCAAAAAAGAATTCGACCTCTTACTTCTTTTCCTGGGAAATAAGAACAAAGTGATTTCCAAAAATGCACTGGCTGAACATCTATCAGGCGATATTGCAGACATGTTTGACAATCATGATTTCGTTTACGCGCATGTAAAGAACCTCAAGAAGAAATTGTCTGAGGCAGGTTGCGAAAACTACCTGAAAACGATCTATGGATCCGGATATAAGTGGGAACTATGAGTAAATTACTGGATAAACCCTTTAAGTCGTTTTCGATCTATGCATTGATCATGCTGGTTTGCAGTATTCCTGTCTACTACGTTGTGGTGGATTCCATCTGGATGGAAGAATTGGACGAACACAACCAGATTATCCGGGAACGGATGGAAAAAGGAATCCAAAAGGTTCGGGTCGATGAACAGGAACTCCATAAAACCCTTCGGATTTGGAACAGTCTTCAACCAGGAACAAAACTGGTTCCGATAGAAGAAAAGGAGCTGAAAAAAGATCGCATCTACACAACCAGAGTCTACAATCCTTTCGAGCATGAAATGGACCGCTTCCGGGTTCTTTCAACGACTATTCAAATTCAAGGTAAGTCCTATCAATTAACCATTTCAACAAATGTGGAAGAAGCGGATGAAACCCTGGTTGCAATTGCCATTGTTACCGTGTTTTTTTTCGTTTTCCTGATGCTTGGTTTTGTCTTCCTGAACAAACGAATCTCCAGGAAAAGTTGGAAACCGTTCTACAAAACATTGGATGCCTTGAAAAATTTTGATCTGAATAAAGACCAACACATTCACCTGGAACAATCGGATATTCAGGAATTTGAAGAATTGAACAGGGAGTTGACTATTCTCATAGATAGAAATGCTTCAGCATTCAACCAACAGAAACGATTTGTAGAAAACGCTTCCCACGAATTGCAAACTCCATTGGCAGTTTTAAAAACCAAAATGGATGTGTTATTGCAAAATGAAAGTTTATCCAATGACCAATCGGCGACAATTGAGGCCATCAATTCGAATCTTTCCCGAATATCGCGGATCAATAAGAATCTATTGCTTTTAGCTAAAATTGAAAACCATCAGTTTGCAGAAGAAACGACCGTCAATGTTACACAAATGTTGGATGATACAATTGCATTATTGGAAGATTACAGTGAAAACAAGGGAATGAAAATAGAGACATTCTTCGCTGCCTGCTCTGTAAAATGTAATCCTACGTTACTGGAAGTTCTGTTCAATAATCTGATCATCAATGCAATTCGACATGGAAATCCCAATGATTCGATACAAGTAGTCTTAAAAGATAAGCAATTGAGCATTTCAAATTCAGGGATATCCGGATTAAACCCGGATCAGTTGTTTGTCCGGTTTGGGATCTCTTCCAGCGAAACCACCAATAGTGGGCTCGGTCTGGCAATATCCAAAGAAATCTGTGACCGTTATAATTGGAAGCTTTCTTATGCATTTGAGAATCAAATCCACGTATTTTCAATTGAATTCGAATCCTCCCACGATGGATAGACATCTGTCTATTTGCTTAGTTGCAGTGAGGATTTCAACCCTCATTTCAAAATTCAAAATATCTTCAGAATCTGTTCCGAAGTTTGTCTCATAACTTATTAAAACAAACAAGATGAAACAATTATTTTTAACCGGAACTTTGGCTGTATGCTTAGCTGCGTGCAGTTCTGCACAAAAAACGGACAAGCCTCAGAAAGATTCGAAAATTCCAGAAACTGTACAAGACGCTTTCAAAAAACACTACCCGAACATCACTGATGTAAATTGGGAAAAAGAAGGTTCCGATTACGAAGCCGAATTTAAGAACGGTGAAATGGAGACCTCTGTTGTTATTGATGCAAGTGGAAAAATTCTTGAAACCGAAACTGCAATGGAAACAAGCGCACTTCCAAAAACTATTCTTTCTTACCTGGAAGCAAACTATAAAGGTCAAAAAGTAAAAGAAGCTGCAAAAATTGTCCTGAACGACGGAACAGTTCATTACGAGGCCGAGGTAAACAAGAAAGACCTAATTTTTGACAATAACGGTACATTCATCCAAGTGATTACTGAGTAGTATGAGAATATCCTGTTTCCGAAATCTGATTGCATTCTCCATGCTAATCCTTTCTGCCGGGGCATTTGCCCAAAGCGGAAATGTTACAATTTCAGGAATAATAAAAGGTAAAGCGGATAAAACTGCTTTACCTTTTGCCCAAATCACCTTAAAAACCGAAACCGATTCTATCCTGGTTCTTGGAACAATTACAAATGAAGAAGGTCGATTTTCCCTTTCTCCGGTTAAATCAGGCAATTATGTTCTAGTTGTTAATTCCTTTGGATACAACACTTTGAAAATGCCTATTTACGTCGGGACACTTTCCGATTTCCTGGATTTATCCGTTGTCGAATTGGAAGAATCGGTGAAGACAATTGAGGAAATCGTCATTACAGGGAAAATAGAAGAAGTCAGTGACAAGATGGATAAGAAGGTCTTTTCGGTTGAAAATAATATCAGCCAAAGCGGCGGATCCATTTTACAAGCCATGCAAAATCTGCCTGGCGTTTCGGTTCAGGATGGTAAAGTGCAATTGCGTGGAAATGAAAAGGTGACCATACTGATCGACGGAAAACAAACGGCATTAACCGGTTTCGGGGATCAATACGGTTTGGACAATATTCCTGCATCTGCAATTGAACGCATTGAGATCATTAACAATCCCTCCTCAAAGTACGATGCCAATGGGAATGCAGGAATCATCAACATCATCCTAAAGAAGAACAAACAGGAAGGATTTTCAGGAAAAGTGGGATTGAATGGCGGATTAGGTGCATTGTGGATTAAAAAAGAGAATTTGCCCACGATTCGACCGCAATACCAATATACTCCGAAAATCAACCCGACACTTTCACTGAGTTATCGTAAAAACAAAGTGAACCTGTTCTTTCAGGGAGATTATTTGTACACGCAAACCTTGAATAAGAATGAGTTCGTGACACGGACATACGATGACGGAACAATCATAGACCAACAGACAAAACGCAATAGAAACACCCATTTTGCCAATGCAAAGATCGGGTTCGATTATGCATTCAATGACAAGAATACCCTGACTATTTCCGGATTGTACGGCTTAGAAAAAATCATCGATCACGGTGACGAACCCTTTTTCAACAGGGATTCTTCCGATCGCATCCGTTTGTGGCAATTTTTGGAAGACGAGCTCAAAACAACGGTCATGGCAACGGCGGCATACCAGCATAAATTCGCCCAAGCCGGACATCTCCTGAATATTGGTTTCAACTATACCTTTCACCGCGAGAACGAGAAGTATTTCTTTGATAACATCTACCCCACTTTCACCGGACACGATGCCTTTAAACTGCTTTCGGACGAACAAGTTGCCGATTTCAATGTGGATTACATCAAACCACTCAAACATGGTCGCCTGGAAACCGGAATAAAATTCAGGAATCGAAGCATTCCAACCAACATGCAATTTTATCCTGGTATTAACTCTCCATTAGACACAACTGCCGGAGGCTGGGCAAATTACAAAGAGATCATTCCGGCGATTTACGGAAACTACATCATTGATCGCAAGAAAGTGGAAGCTGAGATCGGACTGCGCATGGAATATGTAAAACTCAATTACCTTGTCAATCCTGATCACAGTACTTATAAAAGTGACGGCTATAACTACATTCAGCCTTTTCCAACTTTGCGGTTGGCTTATAAATTCAATCCGAAGAACAAACTTTCCTTATTCTTTAACCGGCGTGTGGACCGACCAAATGAGGTAGATATCCGCATCTTCCCTAAATACGATGATGCCGAGATTATTAAGGTTGGAAACCCGGCATTAAAACCTCAATTCACTAATTCCGTGGAATTAGGATATAAATCGAACTTGAAGAAGGGAACTTTTTATGCAGCCTTCTATGGAAGAGAAGCAAGCGGGACGATAACACGTATTTCCAGCACAGTTCCCGGAAGCACTTTGATCTATGCTGTATTTCAAAATGCAGGAAAAAGCTACAATACAGGGATCGAAATGACCTATTCAACTGAAATTGCCAAATGGTATTCACTCAATGTCAATGGAAATGTCTATTACAACCAGATCAATGCATTTACAGTTGAGAATAAATACCCTGTTGTCCACACTTTCTCTGCTGCCAAACAACACGCCTACTCCGGTAATGCGAAATTGAACAACACCTTTCATTTCAAAAAAGAGTTCGACCTTCAGTTGACGGCTGTATATTTAGCTCCTGATATCATTCCGCAAGGAAAGATCAGTTCCCGTTTTTCATTGGACCTGGGAGTGAAAAAGAAAATTCAAAAAGGGAAAGGCGAGTTATTTCTCAATGCCACCGATCTGTTAAATACGATGGTCATCCGGAAACGTATCCGGGGAGACGGATTCAGTTATGTAAGTGCCGATTATTACGAGACCCAAGTCATCCGAATCGGATACAGCTACAAGTTCTGATGGCTCTTCGAAAAGTACAGACTCTTTTTTTCATTGACACCGGAATTAATCTTGTTCACTCAATTTTCACCATCATTAAACACTTTTTGTTACCATGGAAACTAAAAGGGTTGTAATTTGGCAGTCTCGAAAGAGTTTATAGCGTTAACATGCTCCTTCTAGATTACAACTTATCCAAACAGACTCTTGTTCGGTTAGAGTGAAAAGTCACGATTCCCCATCGAATCGTGGCTTTTTCTTTTTAGCATCTTTTTCCCTGAATTGTTAAAACTCAAAAAAAAATATTTTCCAAAAAAAAATGTCAACCCTAATAATTGCTTGATATTCGGGTAAAAAAAAATTAGTTCATCCAACTTGACACGTTTGATTTTTAATCCTTTAAGTATCTTAATTCAATTTAATTATTAGATTTAACCTGTTACTAACTTAGCGAAACTATTTAATTGAGACCAATAGCCATCATACTGTTCTTTTACGTTCATCCTGTCTTCCATAGCCTCGAAATCATGTTCATGCAACTTTCTTTTCTCTTTGGAAAACACATAAACAAACTTCCGAATACAATTTGGACCAATCTTTTCGCGAAAACTTACAGCAGAAAATTCACCTAATCGCTTTTAAATGAAATTAACCCTTCACCTTGCACTGATAACCTTTTTATGCGTTTCAAATCTAGCTGCCCAGCAAAGTGTCTTTCCTGTCACACTTTCCAATCCGATGGATTTTGATACCATTATTGAGACTGAACCGAATTTCATCTGGCAAACAAATATCACGGCAATTCAAACAGACCCGCGTTATTCGCAGCGCTATGTACTATGTGAATTGCAGGAAAACCAATTGAAAGGCGACGCCATTGCGGTAAACACCCCTATTTTGGTCCTGGATGATTATCAAAATACGATGCATTCATACTCCTCCAGCTCCACTCCTTTAGAAGAAGGCCACACGTATGTCTGGCAAGTATCGATCCTATTCAATAGTATGATCGTTGACCAGTCCGAACCATATCAATTTACAATTTTGGAGCCCAAGGATCCCTTACCAAGCTTCTATCCTGTTGTTTTCAAAAACAGCGGACAAACTTACCAAGTCACTAATGATAAAATCGGGCTGGTAACGGATGAAATTGGCGACCTGAAGCTAAGTATTCAAATCTATAAGAACGGACGCCTGCTGAAAACTACGGCACTCAAAGATTTCTCTATTAAAGAAGATGACAAAGAGAAATCAACAGAAGACAAATCTGAAAAAACTTCTGCCGGTAAACGCCGTTTGGTTCTCGACCTGAAAGAATTGGATTTGGAATCTGGCTACTACACTGCTATCTGGACTCCTAAAAAGAACAAAAACTTCACTTTCAATTTCAAGATTGAACACTAATACATTTTCCACTTTTGAATCTCATCAATTATGAATAATCCCAAATTTTCATCGGGTCAAGGCCCCATAGCCTGGTTCTTACTCTTTATTTTTTCCTGGAGTGTTTTCCAACCTTGCTTTGTTTACGCAGGTGGACCTACACAGCCCGAAGCAAGTGCCTTTACCCCAATTGGCGTTTCCGACATGGTCGATCCATTTACCGGAGATTTCACCTATAACATTCCTTTAATGGACGTGGAAGGTTATCCGATCAACATCGCCTATAACTCCGGAGTGTCAATGGATCAGGAAGCAACTTGGGTCGGTTTGGGTTGGAACTTGAATGCGGGTGCCATCACACGTGGACTCCGCGGTCTCCCAGATGATTTCAAAGGCGATCAGGTAACCAAAGTAACCAATACTAAACCGGTCATCAATATCGGTTTGGATTTTGGTTTGAAACCGGAGATCATTGGGTTTTCGATTCCATTGGGTGGCGCCGGAACTAGTGATGATGGAAGTGGTGGTGTAGGACTGAGTTTCAATGCCGGATTGACCTATAATAATTATACCGGTTATGGAACTTCCATCTCTGCAGGCCTCAGTCTTTCCTTAGCGAATTCCAATGATGATGCTTTAACTTCCGGTTTTAGATTATCCGGAAGCAGCGAAAACGGTGCATCATTTGCCCCAGAAATAAGTGTAGGTTCCAAAATTACCAAAAATGGAAAAACGCAATATTCCAAAACAGCAACCATTGGTGCCGCTTACAATTCTAGAGCAGGTTTGCAAAGTATCAGCTATGAATACACGAAAGAAAAGATGTGGAAAATAGCTTCTAAAAAAGCACCGAAAGCAATGGGTTTGAGTACTTCTCCCCTAAGTGGTTCTTTTGATCTTGGATTAAACCAATATTCCCCCAGCCCTGTCACTTCAACTTGGGGTGCAAGCATTGCATTGAGTGTGAATGTTTCAGGAACACTTTATGGTTTTGATGGACAAGGAAACATCGGCTTGAGCTTTTCAAAGAACTGGATCCCGGATGAACTGAAAACACAGAAGAACCCTGCTTACGGATACCTGTTTTCAGAATTCGGCCAAAGTCATGAGAAGGCCTTATTGGATTTCAACCGGGATAACGACCAGGCTTTTTCAAAATACAGTTTGCATTTGCCATCCACTTTCCAGACTTACGATGTGTTCTCTATCAGTGCACAAGGAACCGGAGGAAGTTTCCGCGCATTCCGCAATGATGTGGGATTTGTTTTTGATCCTGCCAGTGCCAATTTCGACGTGGGTGTCAATGCCGGTTTTGAAATCGGAGCCGGTGGTTTAACGGATATTGGAATCGATATTCAAGTTCCTTTTACTTCTACCAAAAACGGGGTCTGGAGTGACCGCAATTATGCAAAAAATGCTTTGCCTTACAAATATTCCCAAGCTGGAGACATTGTACCGAGTTATGCTTTTATTGAAGCAAGTGAAGCTGCCGTAACCCAGGACAACCTGATGACTGATCAATTCAATGGTGTTAACCTGGAAAGCCTGGAACTGGGCGGATCTGCTTTGCTTCCGAAGTTAAATGGAGCATTGGTGCAGTCTTCCGTGAAAAACATTTACAACAATAAGAAAAGCAGCAGGGAACTGACCAATAATCAGTTGTATTTTTTAAATCGGGCTGAAGTACAGGCAGGATTGGGTATCATGCCTTATAATTCTTCCATTTACGAACCAACGAGACCTCATCATATTTCAGAGATCACCCAATTGGGAACAGACGGAAGACGCTATGTTTTCGCTTTACCTGCTTACAATCATTTCCAGGAAGATGTGACTTTTGCAATCGGTGATAACATGGGGAATTCCGGTGGTATCTTCCCGAACAATGATTATATCGGATTGGTTTCCTACTCGGATGGTGCAACTTTGGCCAGTGTGGATAATGATAAGGGAATAGACCGTTATTACAGTTCTACAACCACTCCGGCTTACGCACATTCCTATATGCTTTCGGCAGTTTTGAGTGATGATTACATCGATTCGGACACTATTCACGGTCCTTCAAAAGGAGATTTGGGTTCTTTCGTGAAGTTCCAGTATTCGGAAGTGGAAAACCACAAATGGAGAACACCCATTCAAGAGAATACCGGATATTACAACATCGGGATGCGCACAGACAAAACCGATGACAAAGCAAGTTTTGTTTATGGTGAGAAGGATTTATTCTACATGTACAAGATCGAAACCAAAAATTACATTGCGATTTTTGAAACAAGTGTACGGGAAGATGCACACAGCGCAGCCGGAAGACATGGAGGATTAGATGCAGGTACCGGAAATGCCATGCAAAAACTGAATTCGATCACTTTATATTCCCGCAGAGATTATGAAGCAAATGGTTCGGGTGCAACACCTATCCAGAAAGTGGAATTTGAGTATGATTACAGCCTTTGTGATAATTATCCCGGAAATATCAATGGCAATGGGAAACTGACCTTGAAGGAAATCAAATTCACTTATCAGAATTCCAAAAAGATGAAATACCGGAGTTACAAATTCGATTACGATACTTCCAATCCGAATTACGACCTGAAGGCATCCGATCGCTGGGGAACTTATAAACCAAATTGGAATGGAGTAGCTCTTAACGAAGGAGAAATTGATTCCCCTTTGGCAAACTCAGATTTTCCCTATACCATTCAAGACAAATCCCTTACGGATGTCTATGCGCAAGCCTGGAGTCTGAAAAAAATCAAATTGCCTTCGGGTGGTGAGATCAATGTAGAGTACGAATCGGATGATTATGCCTATGTCCAGCACAAAAGAGCTTCTCAAATGTTCAAGATCATCGGGATATATACTGACGCGACCCACTACGATGACGGTGGTCTGGATGGAACCGTAGATGTCCAAAGTGTTTCCAATTACACCGAACCGAATCGGAAATTACTATTTAACCTAATTGATCCGGACGACGATATTTCCTTATACGCTCAAGCTAATCAGCAAATCTACTTCAGAGCCCTGATGGTACTGAATCCTGCAGGAGCAGATTTAAAAGGGAAGGCCGAATTTATTTCAGGATACGGAATTGTCGATGAGATTTCCAAAGTGGACATTGACGGTACGTTGTACGGGATCATTTCCCTGAAACCGGAAAAATTGAAGGACAGCGGTTCGGAAGAATATAGTCCTATCGCTAAACAGGCCATCTTATTTGGAAGGACTCAGCTTTCAAGAACCATTACGGATATCATCGGCAATTCGGGAGACGTAAGTGAAACCGAGCAAGGATTGACCGATTTCGCCAATGCAACGATCGGGGCAATTGCAAGTTTGAAAGAACTGGCAACCGGTCCGAATAAATACATCTACGATTTGGGAAGAGGCCGGGAAATCGTAGTCAATAAATCCTGGATGCGTTTATACTGCCCAAACAAGAAAAAACTGGGTGGAGGAAGCCGTGTGAAGCGCATTTTGATCAAGGACAACTGGGATGAGATGGGTGGTGGAACACCAAGCACTTACGGACAAGAATTTTCATATACCATGGAGGATGGAAAAACTTCTTCCGGAGTAGCTTCTTATGAACCGCAGTTGGGTGGAGATGAGAACACCTGGCATTCAGCATATATTGTGAACAATAAGAAACTATTGGCAACGGACGACAAGATGTATATCGAAAACCCGCTTATGGAATCCCAATTTCCATCACCGACCGTCGGTTATTCTCGCGTAGAGATCCGCGATTTGAAACGTGCGAATGTAACCCACACTGCAACCGGAAAAGTAGTGAAGGAATTCTATACAGCCAGGGATTTTCCTACAATCGTCCAGGCGACGGGTGTCGATCCGATAAGTAAACACAGCTTCTTGCCTCTTTTGCCGAAGTACCAGTATCTAACCGCAAATGAAGGTTTTGTAATCGAATTGAATGACATGCATGGCAAGGCAAAGAGAGAAAGTGTGTATGCCGAGAACAAGACACAGCCGCTTTCTACGGTCGAATATTTCTATCAATCCGAAAACTTGTTCCTGGGAGGAGTTGACAACAGAAGATTGACCAACCAGGTAAAGGTGATCAACCCCGATGGTACCATAGCTGAAAAAACAATCGGGGTCCGTTACGATGCCGTTGCAGATTTCAGGGAAAGTGAAACCGTTTCTCAAACAGGTAAATTAAAGATCAATACGAATAGTATGCTTTTCGGACCGATCCTGGCAGTAATTCCCGTGATTTATCCGGGTTACGACCGTACGACGAACCGTTTCAGAAGTGCTACATTCAACAAGACTGTCCAAAAATTCGGGATTTTGGAGCGAACTACTGCCGACCAGGACGGTAGCAAGGTCGAAACCAATAATTTGGCTTATGATTCCAGAACCGGAGAAGTATTGGTGACACAGACCACTACTGATTTCAACGACAAGGTTTATTCCCTGAATTACCCGGCATACTGGAAATACGATGCGTTTTCCCAGGCATCCACAAATATTCTTTATTCCTACAAAGCTTCGTTGGCAAACAATGGATTCGCCGTGATTCCTGCCCAATACAATCATTTTATAGAAGGTGATGAAGTATCTGTTTCCACTGCATCTTTCACCAAAAAAGGTTGGGTGGTAGAGCGCAATCAATCCGGAATCAAGGTGCTGGACAAACAAGGAACACCGATTACCGGGTCAAATGCATCGATAAAAGTAATCCGTTCGGGGCATCGCAACAAGCAAAGCACTTCTATGGCAAGTATGACCTCGCTTTCAAATCCATTATTGGGAATCGGAAGCAATCAATTCGCGAATGTATTGAATGCAGGAGCAGTTGAGTTTGACGATATCTGGAAAACTTATTGTGATTGTTTTGCCAGTTCATCCAGGAATCCTTATGTATTGGGAACCAAAGGAAATTGGAGGCCGGTCCGTTCCTACACGCATCTAAGCGGTCGAACACAAACCAATTACGATGGAAACACCAACATTCGAAAAGACGGTGTCTTTACCAGTTATTCGCCGTTCTACAAATTGGGACAAGGTAAATGGAATAAAGATGGCCAGAACTGGACTTTTGTTTCGGAAGTGACCGAGTTTTCACCAAATGGAATGACTTTGGAAACACGTGATGCTTTGGGAAGATACTCTTCCAGCCTGTTTGAATTCAATAATACCTTGACAACAGCAGTAGCTGCCAATGCCAAAGGACAACAAATTGCTGCCGGGAGCTTTGAAGATGCTGGAAATACCAATTGCCTGGAGCAAGGTTATTTTTCCCGCGCAAAAATCGGGGATGAAGATGTAGCAGTCATTCCAGGTTCTTCTATCGAAACAACACATGTACACACAGGGCGAAAAAGTATCAAAGTGGAAGCCGGTGAACCCGTTGTTTTTGAGAATGTCATTTCCACTTGTGCTGTTGAACCTACCTGCAATGTTGCGCTTGCACTGGTTGAAGGAAAAAAACCGTATTACCAAATTGTGGGCGGACAAGCCCCCTATCAATTCAATTACGAGGTATTTGCAAGCGGGGATGCGGATGCCATGCTTTTTCCTGACAATATCATCGCTTTCAATATCGAAGAGGAAGGTGAATACCTGGTTGTTACTGTCACCGATGCAAAAGGATGTAAAACGGGAGTGAAAATAACCAACGCCGGGGGAGAAAACTATAGCTATGAAACGATTAACCATTAAACTGCCGATTATGAAATTACTTACCGTATTTATCAGTTGTCTGTTGACAGTTTCAGCTATCGGACAAGATACCTTAACAAATTACTCCCCAAGCCTGAGCTTCCCTATTTGTGGAAGGTCCATAATTGGAAGTGGAACATTTGATTCCGATTACGGATTTGTCTGTTCAAACGGGAAATCCCGGTTGTATTATGAGTTCACCGCAAACGATTCTGGCACATTGGGAGTTGATGGTGATTTCACATTTCGCGGGTACACCAATTCCAGTACAACAACCCCGATCAACACTTCCTATCGTTTGTTCGGTCCATTTGATCCTTTAGAAAATTATAGTTCCCTGATCGAAACGAATGCAGTTAGCACAATTGAGGACGGAGGCACAACAACTTCGGCACATAATCTAGGGGCAACACTGGAAGATGGAAAAAAATATGTCCTGGAAATAACCGCAAATGCCTGTGAAGGATACGTCGATATTCTCTACGATACAGATCCATTCTTTTTCTCCTGTTTTGATGATATTCCCTGTGATAATT
>Ga0247691_1000152_pt1 | contig 16129 bp, 16 predicted proteins | sample CNK32_metaG_FD_182721 | JGI IMG/M metagenome (GOLD analysis project Ga0247691, IMG submission 182721) | Soil microbial communities from Purdue University Martell Research Forest, Indiana, United States - CNK32 | ecosystem: Environmental > Terrestrial > Soil > Temperate forest > Bulk soil...
GCGATGATGACTTCGGCGATGAAGAAGCAGAAGAAAGAGTTGGAGAAGAAGGGGAAGAAGTTTGCTAGTTCGCGGCATTTGCCGGCTGTGAAGAGTAAGAAGAAGAATTAACGCAGAGTTCGCTGAGCAGAAAAATGCAGATCCCTCACCCGCAAACGGCGCGGGTTCGGGATGACAATAGGCGGAGGCAGACAGGGCGTGGGGGACTACAAGCCGCAGGAGATTGAACGCAAGTGGCAGAAGCGGTGGGAAGAGCACCGCGTGTTTGAGACGGAAGCGGACCCGAAGAAACCCAAATACTATGTGCTGGAAATGCTGCCGTACCCTTCGGGGACGATGCACATGGGGCACATGCGCAACTACACGATTGGGGATGTGGTTGCTCGTGTGAAGCGAATGCGCGGGTACAACGTTCTTCACCCGATGGGGTGGGACGCGTTTGGCCTGCCGGCAGAAAACGCGGCGATCAAGAACAGGACGCATCCGCGGACCTGGACCAACAACAACATTGCGGAATTTCAGAGGACGCTGCGGCGCTTTGGGTTCAGCTTTGACTGGCGGCGGGAGATTTCTACCTGCGAGCCGGAATATTACCGGTGGAACCAGTGGTTTTTCCTGCGGATGCTGGAGCGGGGGATTGCTTACAAGAAGAAGAGCCGGGTGAACTGGTGTCCGAAATGCTGCACGGTGCTGGCGAACGAGCAGGTGGTGAACGGAGGATTCTGCTGGCGGCACGAGGATACTCGGGTGGAGGCGCGGGAGATTGAGCAGTGGTTTTTGAAGACGACGGCGTATTCGGAGCAGTTGCTCGAGGATCTCAAGCAGTTGCAGGGCGGGTGGCCGGATCGCGTGATCGCGATGCAGCGGAATTGGATTGGGAAGTCGACTGGGGCGAAGGTTTGGTTTGAGGTTGCTGGGGAAGATGCGAAAAACTTTATCACAGAGGCAGCAGAGGGGCAGCAAAGTTCGCAGAGAAGAGGGGATAGTAAAGAAAAGATTGAGATTTTTACTACGCGGATTGACACGATTTATGGGGCTAGCGCGTTAGTGCTGGCGCCTACGCATCCGATGGTGGGGGAATTGCTTGCTTCGCGAGCGGCGGATCCGGAGACCGACCTGAAGGTCGGCCACTACAGTGCGGAGGGGCGGGCGCGGAAGTTGGCGGAGCTGAAGACTTCGTCGGTGAAGACGGAGGATATTGCTACCGCGGAGAAGGATGGATTTTTTACGGGGCAGTATGCGGTGAACCCGTTTAATGGGGAGAAGGTGCCGATTTGGGTGGGGAATTTTGTGCTACTGGAGTATGGGACCGGGGCGATTATGGCGGTGCCGGCGCATGATGAGCGGGACAATGAGTTTTCGGTGAAGTTTGGATTGCCGATTCCGGTCGTGGTGAGTAAAGAAAAGAGTTTTAACACAGAGGGCACAGAGAAAGAGCACAGAGGGCACGGAGACAGCAAGCCAGCGCAACCGTTTACCGAGTACGGGTACAGTGTGAATTCGGGGAAGTATTCGGGGCTGAAGTCGGAGGACGCGATCGAGAAGATGGCTTCGGATGCGGAGGCCGGTGGGTTTGGGAAGACCGAGACGATTTTCCGGTTGCGGGATTGGGGAATTTCGCGGCAGAGATATTGGGGCACGCCGATCCCGGTTATTTATTGCGAGAAGGATGGGATGGTGCCGGTGCCGGATAAGGATTTGCCGGTGTTGCTGCCGGCGAATCCGAAGTTGACGGGCGAGGGGGAATCGCCGCTGGCTACGGATCCTGAGTTTGTGAATGTGAAGTGCCCGAAGTGCGGGGGAGCCGCACGGCGCGAGTCGGACACGATGGATACCTTCGTGGATTCGTCTTGGTATTTCTACCGATACTGCGATCCACAAAATGATCAGGCGCCGTTTGATCCGGCGAAGGCGGCTTATTGGTTTCCGATTGACCAGTATATTGGCGGGATTACGCATGCGATTCTGCACCTGCTGTATTCGCGGTTCTGGTGCAAGGTGATGCGGGATTTGGGATTGGTGAAGCATAGCGAGCCGATTGCGCGCCTGTTTACGCAGGGAATGGTGCAAAAGGGCGGCGTGGCGATGTCGAAGTCGCGCGGGAATGTGGTGGGCGCGGAAGAGATGGCGGAGAAGTACGGGGCGGATACGGGGCGGCTTTATACGCTGTTTGCGGCGCCGCCGGAGAAGGATTTGGAGTGGAGCGAGGAGAGCATTGACGGGGCGTGGAGATTTTTGAATCGGGTGTATCGCGTTGTGGATAAGCATGCGGCGGAAGCGGCGAGCGAAGTGAAGAGTGCTGGCCGGCAGGATGACGGCGCTACCACGGAGAAAGAAAAGACGCTGCTGCGGAAGGCGCATCAGGCGCTGAAGAGGGTGACTCAGGATTTTGAGGGGCGGTGGCATTTTAATTCGGCGATTGCGCAGATTATGGAGTTGGTGAACGCGATATATGCGGCGGAACCGCTGGAAGATGGAGTGCGGCCGGCGGTGCAGAAGGAAGTGCTGGAGCTGGTGACGTTGATGCTGGCGCCGATGACGCCGCATCTGGCGGAAGAGTTGTGGGAGATGCTGGGACAGAAGGATGGGTTGTGGACGGTGGCTTGGCCTGCGATCAATGATGAGTTGGCGAAAGAGGATGAGGTGGAGATTCCGGTGCAGGTGAATGGGAAGTTGCGGGGACGCGTCACCGTGCCGGCGGGGGCTTCTCAGGATGAGGTGATGAAGTTGGCTTCGGCGGATGCGGGCGTGGCGGCGCATTTGAATGGGAGGACGGTGCGAAAGGTTATTTTTGTGGCCGATAAGATGTTGAATTTGGTGGTGGGGTAGGGAGAGAAAACTTAACACAGAGAACGTAGAGGAAGAGCACAGAGGACACGGAGACTTAGAGATTGGTTCCATTGAGTTGTGAATGGCTTTGTTGGTTGCCACGGTCCCTCCACTCCGTGGCCGGCGCGCCAAAAAATGGCGCGAAGGAAAAACCGGCCACTCCGGTCGGGATGACGGAATCGGAGAAGAGCGGAGGAGAGAAACCCAAGCGGGGCACGATTTATCGTGCCCCTACGTATTTTCGGACTAAAATTGGTGCGTGGATGAGGTGAGCTGATGGAAGGAACGGCGAAAATGGCGCAGAGCGAGGCGAAGGCGATATTGCAGGCGGAACGCGGCGGGATTGTGGTGCTGGATTTTGGGGGGCAGTATGCGCAGCTGATTGCGCGGCGGGTTCGGGAGCAGCAGGTATTCAGCGCGGTGCTGCCGTGCACTTCGTCGGTGGAGGAGATTCGGAAACTGGAGCCGGCGGGGATTATTTTGTCGGGCGGGCCCAGTTCCGTGTACGACAAGGATGCGCCGGTGTGCGATCCGGCGGTGCTGGGGCAGGGGATTCCTGTGCTCGGAATTTGTTATGGCATGCAGTGGATGGCGAAAAATCTGGGCGGAAAAGTGGAGCCGGTGGAGCGGCGGGAGTACGGGCCGCAACATTTCAACATAGAAAAGGCGGAGAGCCACATCCTGGGCGGATTGCCGGAGAAATTGAAGATCTGGGCGAGCCACGGAGACAACGTGCTAGAGCTGCCGCCGGGATTTCACCTGACGGGGAGAACGACGCACGCGATCGCTTCGGCGGAGGACCACCAGCGGAAGATGTACGCAGTGCAGTTTCATCCGGAGGTGAATCACACGGATCGCGGGACAGAGATTCTGCGGAATTTTCTGTTCAAAGTATGCAAGGCGGAGCCGAAGTGGAGCGGGAAGGCGTTCATTGAGGAGACCGTGAAAGCGATCCGCGAAAAGGTGGGAACGCACCATGCGATTTGCGGGTTGAGCGGAGGCGTGGACTCGACGGTGGCGGCGGTGCTGGTGGACCGGGCGATGGGCGAGCGGCTGACGAATATTTTCGTGAACACCGGGTTACTCCGGAAGAATGAGTTTGAGCACACGCTGGAGATGTATCGCGAGCGGCTGGGGCTGAGGGTGATCGGCGTGGACGCCTCGGAGCATTTTCTGGCGAAGCTCGAGGGTGTGACCGACCCGGAGCAGAAGCGGAAGATTATCGGGCGCGAGTTCATTGCAATATTTGCGGCGGAAGCGGAGAAGCTGCAGAAAAGCGCGGCGGGAGCGATCAAGTTTTTGGTGCAAGGGACGCTTTATCCGGATGTGATCGAGTCGGTGTCGGTGAAAGGGCCGTCGGCGACGATCAAGTCGCATCACAATGTGGGTGGGCTGCCGGAGAATATGCCATTTGCTTTGGTGGAGCCGCTGCGGGATTTATTTAAGGATGAGGTGCGGCGAATTGGAAAGGATCTGGGATTGCCGGAGGAGATTTTGGTGAAGCATCCGTTTCCGGGGCCCGGGCTGGCGGTGCGACTGCTGGGGGCGATCACCAAGAAGGATTTGGAAATGCTGCGGGACGCGGACGCGATTGTGGTGGAGGAGATCCGGCGGGCGGGATTGTACGAAAAGGTGTGGCAGGCGTTTGCGGTGCTGCTGCCGGTGCGCAGCGTGGGCGTAATGGGGGATGGAAGGACGTACGGGTTGACGGTGGCGGTGCGGGTGGTGCAGTCGGATGATGCGATGACGGCGGATTGGGTGAGATTGCCGGGAGATGTGCTGGAGCAGATGTCCACGCGGATAGTGAATGAGGTGAAGGGAGTGACGCGGGTGGTGTACGACGTGAGCAGCAAGCCGCCGAGCACGATAGAGTGGGAGTGAGAGAAGAGGGAAAAGGGAAAAGGGAAAAGACTTACCACAGAGTTAGCAGAGGAACCGCGGAGTTCACAGAGAAGAGATTTGAAAAATGGTTGGAGAGAAATGAAAAAGCCGCTCAGGGCAGGAGCGGAGCGGCTCTTTACGGTTAAGGTTGCATCTACGGGGGCGGGGCCTGGATCGCCGAACGGCTACCGGTTGGCCATTTTCTGAGCCATGTACAGGAGCAGTTTGCGATCTTCCTCGTCGGCTTTGCTCAGCAAGCGACGAAGCTTGTTGAGATAGCGCGCTTCTTTCCCGGCGCTGCCCCAGGCGATATCGTCGGACGATTTGCGCTTGGGCAGGTTCGGAAGTTGAGGTGGCTCTTCACCGTCGTAGAAGAGTTGATAAAGTGGGCATTCGAGAGCACGCGCCAGTTTTTCCAACGTTTCGATGGCCGGAACCGTGTGGCCATTTTCGACGCGGGAGATGTAACAACGAAGGAGGCCGGTACGCTTCTCGATATCACCCTGGGAGAGTTTCTTTTCCTCGCGCAGAGCGCGAAGACGATCACCGATAATCATGGAGTGAGTATTCCATAGATAGTACACGGTAGCAAGTCGAAACTAGTAAAAAATGTTAAATTATCCGGGATGGGCGGTCAGGCCCGGGATGAACACGAAGCGGAAATTGTCGAAACCAAAAGCAAATGGAACGCGTCCCAAAACCAGTGGATCTCGCACTAACAGGACTGGGCAATCCCAGGACGATGGACGGAGGGGTCTCGGCGCGGGTGAAAGAGGACCGGGAGCTGGTCCGGCGCGCGCAAAAGGATGATAAGGAAGCATTTGAGGAGCTTGTCAGGAGGCACCAGAACCGGGTATTTGCGGTGGCGGGTGGGATCTTGAGGAACCGGGAGGACGTGGAGGATATAGCCCAACAGGTGTTCCTGAAAGCTTACTTTTCAATAAGAAGGTTTGACCAGAGGGCGGCGTTCAGTACCTGGCTGTATAAGATAACGGTGAATGAATGCTGGGACTTACTAAGAAAAAAGAAAGTTCGACCGCTGGTGTTTGAGGCAGAGTTGAGCGAGGAGCAGAGCCAGGTGTACCAGGCGTCGTCGGAGCAGTCCGACGGCAGGCCGGATGCGAGCGAGCGGCTGGCGGTGCGGGAGCAGGTGGAGGAGTTGATGAGCTGCCTGGATGAGCGGGACCGCACGATGCTGGTGCTGAAGGAAGTGCAGGGGTTTTCGGTTGAAGAGATTGCGGAGCTGATGGAGATCAACGCGAACACGGTGAAGGTTCGGCTGTTCCGTGCGCGTCAGCGGATTACGGAGCGGACGAGGCGGAAGCGGAGAGCAGGAGCGTAGGCGGAGTAACCGGATGCAGGAGAACAGGAATCGGGAAGGAAAAGAGGTAAGAAACGAATGGGGAACTTAGGGAATCGGGACGAACAGAATTGCGGGAGTTTTCTGGATGCGCTGGAAGAACTGCCACCGAGCGGCGGGCTGCGAAGGAGCGCCGAGGAGTGGCTGGAGGAGCTGCCTGAGGCGCAGGAAGCACACGCCAGAGGCTGTGGGGCTTGCCGGACGGCGCTGGAGGAGTTTACGGAAACTCGGAACGCGCTGGCCGGAATCGCGGTGCATGAGCCGGGGCCGTGGTTTGCGACGAAGGTGATGGCATCGATTAACGCGCGGGAGAGGGAAGAAGAAGCTCGGGATGGAGTATGGATCAGCGTGCGGCGGTTGGCGCCGCGGTTGGTGGCGCTGAGCGCGCTGCTGCTGGTGCTTGGAGGAGGCTGGGCGTTGCAACTGCGGAGGACGGATGGGTTGAATGCGGAGCGGCGGAACGGCGACGTGGTGTTCGATCCAACGGTTGCGCCGACGTGGTACGACGACGGACTTGGGGCGACGAGCGAGGTGCGGCCATGAACCCGGACATCCGGAAACAGGCGGCCGTCTGGCTGGTGGTGGTGTTCCTGGTTGGAATAGCCACAGGCGGCGTGTTTGGATACAGCATGGCCAGGGGGAGTTCCGCGGCGACCCGGACGGTGATTCCGTCGGAAGCGGAGCGGCGGGCGAAGAAGCTGGCGGAGATGACGAAGGAGGTCGGGCTGACGGCGGACCAGGCGCAAAAGGCCGACGGAGTGATCCAGGGGGCGCAGAAGGAAATACGGGCGATCCGCGAAAAGTGCGAGGCAGAGGTGGACGTGGTGCGGATGAGGACGCGGGGAGAGATGCGGACGACCTTGACGGAGGAGCAGCTACCAAAGTTCGAAAAATATGTGCGGCGGATGGATGAGGAGAGGAAGAAGCAGAAAGAGTTGCAAGGACGGTAGGGAGAGAAAATAGAAATTAGAAAATTGAAAATGGGCAGAGGGGAGGCCGGTGGCCTCCCCGTTTTTTTGGTCCCGATGCGGATTACTTGGACTCCAGGTAGAAGCCATCGCGGGTTTGGACCTGGGCGTCTTTTTGTTTCACGGCAAGATGGAGGGTGTGATAGCCGGGAGTTGCGTCGGGCTTGTCCGGAGAATAGCCGAGCACGTATTGACTGCGAAGCTCGTCGTTGAGGTCGGCGTAGATTTGGTCGAGAGTTTCTTTCTTGGAGACTTCAAAGAAACGGCCTCCGGAAGTTTTTGCGATCTGCTGGAGGATTTTCTTGCCGTCGGGGCGTGATTCCTCGGTGCGGCGCGGGTGGCCGCCTCTTCCGCCTCCCATTCCACCACCGCCCATGCGCGGTCCGCTGAAACCGCCGCCACCGCGGACGTCTTCCTTATCGGCGAAGAGGATGCAATAGATGAGGGTGTCGGCGCGCTGGGCGGCTTCCAGAGATTCACCGAGGGATTCCTTGCTGCCGCGGTCGACGCCGTCGGTGAGGATGATCAGGGCTTTGCGGCCTTGTTGTTTTTTCATGAGTTCGCCGGAGGCGAGATAGATGGAATCGTAGAGAAGGGTGCCGCCGCCGTGGCCGTGACCACGGGAACCGCGGCCGTTGCCGCCGGTTCCTCCCGAGGAGCCACCGCCCGAGCTGGTTTGGGAAAATTGCGGGGCGTGGATTTGATCGATGGCGGCCTGGAGTTTCTGGCGCGAGGAGGTGAGGTCCTGGAGGAGTTCGACTTCGTGATCGAAATGGATGAGGAAGGCTTTGTCTTTGCCTTCGCGGAGGACGCGATCGAGGAAGGAACGGCTGGCGGCGCGTTCCTGGTCGAGGAGGCGGCGCTGGCTGAGGCTGGTGTCGACGAGGAGGCCGAGAGTGAGCGGAAGGTCGGACTCTTTAGCGAAATAGGTGATGGATTGGGGGTTGGAGTCTTGTTCGAGGGTGAAGTCGTCTTTGGAGAGATTGCGGATGAGGTTGCCGTGTTTGTCGCGGACGGTGGCGAGGAGATTGACAGCGGCGACGTTGATGGTGATGGGAGCAGTTTGTTGGCTGGGAAGAGAAGGAGCGGATAAGAGAAGAGCTAGCGAGAGATGGAGGATTTTTTCGTGCATACGTGGCAGCGAACACAGGTATAACGCGGATGCTGCTGAGTGGTATTCCGGCGCGCGAGATAGAAAGTTCCCGAGGTGGAGGAAGAAGAAAAAATTATCGCAGAGGACGCAGAGAGCACAGAGTTCGCAGAAATTAGTAACCCAGGAGGGTGGCCTAAAGCCGCCCCTACATTTGATATGCTGTGGCGCATGAAACGGACATTTTTGATTGATACGGATACGGCTTCGGATGATGCGGTGGCGCTGATCATGGCGTTGCGGTCGCCGGAAGTGGAGGTGGCGGGGATTACAACTGTGGCGGGGAATGTGGGAGTTGCGCAAGCCAGCCGAAACGCGTTGTATACGGCGGAACTTTGCGGGTCGAATGTGCCGGTGTTTAAGGGGGTGGAGAAGCCGCTTCGGAGGGCGCACTGGAGCGCGGATTGGTTTCACGGGAAGGATGGGTTGGGAGATTGCGGGTATCCCGCGCCGCGGCGGTCGCCGGAGAAGATGGGGGCAGCGGAAGCGATTGTTGAGTTGATTGAAGCGCACCCGGGAATTGTGATGGTAACGCTGGGGCCGCTGACGAATGTGGCGTTGGCTTTGCAGAAGAGGCGGGAGATGGCGAAGAAGGTGAGCCGTTGCGTGGTGATGGGCGGGGCGCCGTGTTGCGAGGGGAATGTGACGCCGGCGGCGGAGTACAACATCTGGTGCGATCCGGAGGCGGCGCGGATTGTGGCGAGGAGCGGGCTGCCGGTGGAGATGGTGGGATGGCACCTGTGCCGCGGGGAGGCGGTGCTGAATTTGAAAGAAATTGAGGAGGTGCTGGGACTTGGGACCGCCGTGGGGAAGTTTGCGATAGAGTGCAACAGCCGGGCGCAGGTTGCGTTTCATGTGCAGACGGGAGAGCACGGGATATCACTGCCAGATCCGGTGGCGATGGCGGTGGCGCTGGATGAGTCGATTGTGACGTCGGCGTCGGAACATTATTGGGACGTGGAGACGGAGAGCGATTTGACGCGAGGGATGACGGTGGTGGACCGGTTGAATGTGACGGGGGATGAGAGGAATCGGGAGGTTTGGGCGGAGCAGATTGGAAACGGGCGAAAGGGAAAAATTGTTTGGACGATTGATAATGCGCGGTGGAAAGAAGCGCTGTTTGCGAGGCTGAAGTAAAGGAACGGAGAAGCTGAAAGATCTGGACGTGAAGCGAACGGCACCGCGCCTTGGCGGAATCAGGCGCTACGGGATTCGAAGAGCTAGCCTGAGCCGCGGACGGTTTTGAGGAAGTGGGGATTTTCGGGATCGATTTCGATTTTTTTCGCGGAGGCGGCGGACGCAGACGTCCACGCAACGCGGGGTAACGAAATGTTCGCCGCCCCAGACAGTCGAGAGAAGTTCCTCGCGAGTGAGCACGCGGCGAGGTTGGGAAGCGAGCTGATGGAGGAGGCGGAATTCAAGCAGGCTGGTGGGGATGATTTTGTCGGAGCAGGAGATGTGGCTGGAGTGAATGTCGATGGAGCGTTCGTGAAATTTCAGGACCTGGCGGAATATGGAGTGCAGCTCGGCGCGCGAGAGGAGAAGATTCACGCGGGCGACAAGTTCGCCCGGGCTGAAGGGCTTGGTGAGGTGACTGTCGGCGCTGGCTTCGAAAGCGGCGACGAGGTCGAATTCGCCGCAGCGGGCGGAGAGCGGGGATGATTTACAGGTAAGCGAATGAAAGAGGGCACGATGTATCGTGCCCCTACGGGATTGGGCTAAGAGAACGCTCGGGAAGAGGATGGCCGGTCAGAGGACCGGCCATTTTTGGTTTTATTGGGCTGAAGATGAACTACTTGTTGCTTTTGTTTTTTGGGGAGGCCTTTTCCAGGGTGGTGAGTAGGACTTTTGCGCTTGGGGGCACGCGGACGGCGTGCTTGAAGACGATGTCTTCGGCACTGACGGTTGTGTTGTAGAGTTTTTTGTTACCGCTGTTGTCGGAGCGGAGGGCGACGTCGCTTTCGGCGGCGGCGGTTGCGTCACTCCCGAGCTTAACCTTGCTGCTGAGCATGCTGGTGGCCGAGCGGGGGCTCATGAGGAGAGGAACGAAATCGGTGGCGTTGCCGCCGAATTGCAGGCCGGCGCTGCCGCCCTCGAGCGCCATCATAGTTGGAGGACCCCAGGGACCGTTGAAATTGCTGCCGCCACGGCAGGTCATGACGCCGCGGCCATAGCTGCCGCCGAAGCCGATCGCAAATTTCAGGACGGAGGGAAGGGTGACGACGCAATCGGCTTTGTCGAGGACGTCCTGGGGAATGCTGTCGGGAGCATCGAGAATTTCCTTGAAGACTTTGCCGGCGTTTTCGATGCGGCTTTCTTCCTTGTCGTCTTTTTCTTCTTTTTCCTGGGCAACCGCGGGGTGCACCAGCAGGGAAAGCAACGGGATGGCCAGCCAGAACTTCTTCATGATCTCTCTTTAGTAACTCGCAAAGCTCAAACCTCGGCTAGCTGGGAATGCGAGATGAGCTTTCGCCGGATGGTGTCCGGCGTAGGCGTTCCCTTTTTCATACCAAGTATTGGATGGCGGGGCAGCCAAAAAAAAGATGATGAAAAAGTTGGTGGGAGATCTCAGGGTTCGAGAGAAGAGGTGTAGGCGGCGATGTCGATGAGATCGTAAATGGAAAGATTGGCGACAACGGGCTTCATCGGGGCGAGGTTGGCGCCGGCGCGCGAGCCGCTTTGCATGTCGTAAAGCTGGCGGACGATGTAACTGGGAGAGCGGCCGGCGATGGAGGGAACATTTTTGAGGCCTTTGAGATTGGGGCCGTGGCAGGTAGAGCAGATGATGGTTTTGCCGTTGGCGCCGGTGGTGACGAGAGTACGGCCGCGTTTGAGGCTGCCTGGAGGGACGTAGGCAATGAAGCCGGAAGTGTCGTCGCGAAGTTCGGTGCGCTCGAGATTTTCAGGGGTTTCGATGATGCGGTCGCCGATGGATTCCATCTCATGGGGAGTGGAGACGACGAGCATCCAGCCCGCAACGTGAGTTTTGGGTACGAATTTGGCTTCGATGACGCGGATCCAGGGCTTGGGTTTCAAGGCGGAGAAGTAATTGGCGGCGGACTGGATTTCTTTGTCGGTGGCTTGGGTTTCGTTGGCGACCATGAAAGCGACGGGTTTCAAATCCGGGTCGGAACTTTTGCGCGCGCCAGATTTGAAATCGGAGAGCTGCTGGATGATGTAGGCGGCGGGGAGGCCGGCGAGGCTGGAATTTTCGGGACGGCCCAAGCCGTTGGGGAGGTGACAGTAGCCGCAGGCGAAGACATCAGGCTGGCGGCCGTGCGAGACGATGGAGGGCATTGCGGGGTGGGAGGCAGGATGCCAGTCGGGGACGTTGAAGAGGTCATGGACTTGAGCGAAGGTGAAGAAGATTTTGCTGTTTGAAATGTGCAGGGACGCGTCATCGGGTTGGGCGACAGCGTTGGGGGGAGGAACGGGAGGATTGACGGCGTAGGCCCAGTAAGGGGGAGGGTCAACGGGGGCGCGCGAGATTGCGGATTGGGACTGGCTGGAGGCGGCGACCGCGAGAAGAAGAGTCGCCGGGCAGACAAGAGCTGCGGCCAGGCAGAAACGGGAACGCGGGAGGGAAAGCCCGGAGTGCGGAAGTAGATTAATAGGGGGCCTCATTTCGGGACGCAAGGACTGGGGTTGCGAAACATTAAAGCATATTTGCGATCAAGGATTGAGGGTGAGTTTTTCAAGTTCGGGGAAGGAAGAGACCTCGACGACGGTACATTCGGGAGGATGGGATTGCGATTCGAGGGAGTGGGCCAGCAGACGGAGAGCGATCTCCATGGTGACAGAGGTGATTACGGCGGCGGCGAGGGTACGCGATTCGACGAGGGGTTTCACCTGGCTGGCGACGCCGATGCCGAGGAAAGGGAGCTCGAGCCAACGGCGCTGCTGGTCCAGATCGCCGATGTCTTGAAAAGCTTTTCTGGCGCCGATGGCGAGTTCGTGGGTCTGGCCGGCGACAAGATTGTATTTCTCCGCGCGGGAAGTGGCCAGGCGGAGCCATGCGCTGACACTTTGTTGGGCGCTGGCTTCGCTCCATTTGCTGCGCAAGACTGTGAGCTGCAGACTGCGTGGGCGGGAGCTTTCCATACCGTCGAGGCGTTGGGCAGCGACGGAACTCATGCTGGGGCCCGCGAGGTACAGGACCTGGCCTCCCTGGGGCAAGAGCGTGGAAAACTGCTTGCCCTGCAGGCGGCCGATTTCGAATTGGCCCTGGGTGACAATAAAAACGGGCAGGCGTGAATTTTTGCGGAGCTGAGGGACGTAGTCAACGTCGCTATTACTGACGACCCAGCCTATGCCCTGCGCGACGGCGGCTTCGGCGACTTTGCGAAGGCCGGTGGAGGTTACGGGTTCAACGAGGAAGGCGGCGGGGGGAGCGTCGGAGCGCGCCTGGATGATTTCGAGAAGCTGCTGGCTCTGTGTGATGGAGTCGTCGTTGGCCTGGAGGAGCGTGAGATCGAGGCCGAGGACGGCAGCGGCGGACTTGGCGACGAGCCCTTGTTCGTGCTGATAGGCGTTGTCGTTCGGCAAGGAAACCACGACGCGGGGTCGCTTGTTCAAAGAGCCTCCGAGGCAAGAGCTTGGACAGTATAAAACGTTTACAGGTTTAAATCAGGCAAGGTGGTGCGAGAAGCGCGAAACAATTAATGAGGCCTGGCGGAGGTTGCGGGGAATTGTGGCGGGGAAGGAGGTTAGCGTTGGTGTTCGGCGCCTATGAGAGCAACGGCGATGATGCAATCCTTGGCGGACCGATTTTCCCAGGCGTGGCGAGTGCCGTTCTGGACGACGGAATCGCCGGCTTTGAGGAGAAGTTCGGCGCCATCGTCGAGGAGGAGATGGACTTCGCCGGAGAGGACGACGTCGAAATCGACGGTGTCCGTGGTGTGCATGCCGGGATGCATGGGCTCGAGAACTTCGACCATGCCGGGAAGTTTGGATTGGATTTCGGCGAATGCGGCGACGAGGTCGGTGTTTTCGGGAATTTTGCTGGTGCCGGGAGGAACAGTGAAAAAAGCGAAACGAAAACCCCCGGCGGGAGGGAAGTAGCCCGGGTGCGTAGGAGAAGTGCCGTTGGAGGGGAGTTGTGGAATGGAATCGGAGCCCCAGAGGCGGTGAAATTCGAAGCCGGGCAGGAGAGAGAGAGTGATGGGCTCGACTGGTGAGTCTTTGACGAAAATGGATTTGCCGGAGGAGTCGCGGCCGGTGATGACGCAGCGGATGTTCATGGCGAGCAGCTCCAGGCGATCAGAAGAGCGGACCGATTGTACGTTTTCGGGATTGATTGGGATAGTGGGGAAGAAAAAATAACGCTGAGACCGCTGAGAGCGCAGAGTTCGCAGAGGAAAGCGGGGCAATTGGGGTGATTAGGGTGGTTAGGGTGGTTTGACTTGGAGTGGGGCGGCACATAAGATTGGCGCGATTCGGGAAATTAATTTTGGCTGGTGGATGCGGGGAGGCGGAAAATGCTGACGCGGCGAGTGGGAATGATGGTGGCGTGTTTGCTTTTGGGCGGAGGGAGTTTGCTGGGGCAGGCGAAGGCGGATGGGCCGGAGTTTGACGTCAAAGAGCACTACACGAAATATGAGTACCGGATTGCAATGCGGGACGGGGTCCGGCTCTTCACGTCGGTGTATGTGCCGAAAGACGAATCGAAGAGCTATCCATTCCTGATCAATCGCACGCCATACAGCGTGGCGCCATATGGAGTAGATCAATACCGGACCCAATTGGGGCCGTCGCCAGAATTCGACAAGGCTGGATATCTTTTCGTGAACCAGGATGTTCGAGGCCGGTATATGTCCGAGGGCACGTTCGTGGAGATGCGTCCGCACATCGACAAGAAAACGAAAAGCGACGTGGACGACAGCAGCGACCTATACGACACAATTGAATGGTTGCTGAAGAATGTGCGGAACAATAACGGAAGGGCGGGGATCTGGGGGATTTCTTACCCGGGATTTTTCACTTCGGCGAGCATGATTGACACGCATCCGGCGCTGAAAGCGGCTTCGCCGCAGGCGCCGATGACAGATCTTTTTAAAGGGGATGACGCGTATCACGGCGGGGCGTTCATGCTGGCGGCGAATTTCGGTTTTTACAGTTCATTTCGGCCGCAGGAGAATCCCGTATTGCCACCGAAGGTGCGAGTGCCGTTTGATTACGGAACGGTGGACGGCTACGAGTTTTTCCTGAAGGCTGGGACGCTTGGGAATTTGGGCAAACTGCTGGGCGGGCAGGAGCAGTTGTGGCTGGACCAGGTACACCATGACACGTATGACGAATACTGGAAGGCGCGAAATCTATCGGAGCACACGAAGAATATTCACTGCGCGGTGCTGACGGTGGGCGGGTGGTTCGACGCGGAAGATTTGCAGGGTCCGTTCACGTTGTTCCACGCGATCGAACGAGACGACCCGGGAATTTTTAACGCGCTGGTGGTGGGGCCGTGGGTGCACGGCGGGTGGTATCGGTACGACGGAAATCACCTGGGACGCGTGAGCTTTGGAGCGAACACAGGGGATTACTACCGGAAGAATATTCTGTTTCCATTTTTCGAAGCTTACCTGAAGGGTAGCGGCGAAACGAAGCTGCCAAAGGCTTATATGTTTGAGACGGGGACAAATGTATGGAGGCAGTACGCGTCGTGGCCGCCAAAGAATGGGGAGGCGAAGAAACTGTATTTGCACGGGAATGGAGAGCTATCGTTCCAGGCACCGAAGGAGGGAGCGACGGCGTATGACGAGTACGTGAGCGATCCGGCGAAGCCTGTGCCGTTTGCGGAATTGGTGGCGCAGGCGGTGCCACAGGAGTACATGTTGGCGGACCAGAGATTCGTGGCTAGCCGAACGGATGTGCTGACCTATACCACGGAAGCACTCCAGGGGGATGTGACAATCGCGGGGCCGGTGACGCCAAAACTGTTCGTTTCGACAACAGGGACAGATTCGGACTGGGACGTAAAGCTGATTGACGTGTATCCGCCGGATTATCCGCAAAGCAAGCTGGACGAGCCGCGGCCCGAGGAGAAGGGGAAGCCGCGGACGGATGTAGGTGTACCGGAATTCACGATGGGGGGCTATCAACAACTGGTGAGAGGCGAGCCGTTCCGGGGAAAGTTCCGGCACAGCTTTGAAAAACCGGAGGCTTTCACAGCGGGGAAAGTGGAAGAGGTGACGTTTCCGATGACGGACGTGAACCACACGTTCCGGCGGGGACACCGAATTATGGTGCAGATTCAGAGTTCGTGGTTTCCGCTGACGGACCGGAATCCGCAGACGTTCTTGAATATCCCGGACGCGAAGGTTTCCGATTTTGTGAAGGCGACGCAGCGAGTGTATCACGATGCGGGACAAGCATCTGCGATTGAGGTGAACGTCATCACGGCGGGTGAGAACAAGTAGGCGGAACGGGCGGAAGGATTACAGAGAGGACTGGAGATCGTTAAACGGGAAGGGATTCGGGTTTGGGCCTGGGACTTGAAATGGAGGCGCTGTTGGGGAGAGAAGCGTCTTTAAGGGATTCGTTGATTTTGGCGACGATGGATTCTCGAGAGAAAGGTTTTTGCAGGAAGAAGGTTCCCGGGAGGAATTCGGCGCCGGGAACGGATTGTTCGAGATAGCCGGTCATATAGACGATTTTTGGGTTGGGTAGGAGAGTTTTGAGTGCCTGGGCAAGCGAGGTGCCGCGCATTTTGGGCATGACGATGTCGGTGAGTACGACGGAGATGGACGGGCCAAGGCGCTGAGCGATTTCGAGCGCTTCGAGGCCGTCCTCGGCGGTTAGCACGCCGTAGCCGGCGGCTTTGAGGAATTCGCAGGCAAGTTCGCGGACTTCGCGCTCGTCTTCGACTACAAGAACGGTCTTGCGACCGACGACCGGTTCATGGAGTTCGGGAAGTTGGGGAGCGGCATCCAGCTGCTCGAAGGT
>Ga0247691_1000153_pt1 | contig 16115 bp, 22 predicted proteins | sample CNK32_metaG_FD_182721 | JGI IMG/M metagenome (GOLD analysis project Ga0247691, IMG submission 182721) | Soil microbial communities from Purdue University Martell Research Forest, Indiana, United States - CNK32 | ecosystem: Environmental > Terrestrial > Soil > Temperate forest > Bulk soil...
ATTTTTCGCGCCAGCACCAAAGTCCAACTCGGAACCCCGGCAATGATGTACACATCTTCTTCAATGGTACTTCTTGCCATGCGTTCAATCTTTTCCTCCCAATCAGTCATCAGGGCAATTTCCTTGGAAGGGGTTCTCCTGATTTCCGCCCACCAGGGCAAATTTTTCAGGATGATGGCAGATAGATCTCCCTGGTATGCATTGTCAGAAACGGGAAGTACCTGTGCGCTTCCCCCGATAATGAGGTGTTTGCCTTTATATAATTTTCTATTCGGGAAATTCTCGTAATAAAGCGCCAGTAAATCTTTTCCGCCTTTGTAATGACAATCTTCGAGGGATTCTTTGGTAACCGGGATGAATTTGCTTCTATCGGTTGTTGTTCCGGAGCTTTTTGCAAACCATTTGGTGTCCTGGGACCAAAGCAAATGCTGTTCTCCCTCCATCAATCGTTCGATCCATGGTTTCATGGACTCATAATTAGTGAGCGGGACTAATTCCTTAAAATCGGGGTAAGAAGTGATCTGGTGAAAATGGTTCTGTTTTCCGTAAGCGGTTTGATTTCCCTGTTCAATCAATTTTTCGAACAGCTCGTTCTGAACATCTTCCGGATACTTTCGGAAAAGCTCGATCTGATGCAAACGCTTTTTTATGACCCAAGCAAAAATTGAATTGAATGGCATAATTAAGAAATCAATAAAATGAAAAAGGAGGATTTTACTTTCCTCCTTATACTATCCGAATGCGTAAATCGATCCTATGATTGCCAACAAGATGATTGTGTACACAAACCCAATTCCTACAGTTGAACTTTCAAAGAAAGTGTCATTCTTCTCATGGTGATCTGAATGATGTTCTGAATGGTGTTCTGACATAACTTCAATTTTTTTTCAAATTTAAGATTTTGTTTGAAAAAAGGAAACAAATTAATCATCGTTTGCTCCAATTAATCTCAAAATGTAATAAATCATCGTTACAACGGCGCCAAGAGCTGCTACCACATACGTTGAAGCAGCCAGGTTCAATGCTTTTTTTGAACGCTCGTATTCGCTTTTGGTTGCTGTTCCGGAATGTTCGATCCAATTCAACGCTCTTTTGGAAGCATCAAATTCCACGGGAAGTGTCACCAAACTAAATAAAGCAAGCACACTGTAAGCAATAACGATCGCCCACATGACCCATTTGATCGGGAATGATTCGAAGAGGATCGCTCCTCCGATGAAAGTCAACATCATCAGGACATTTAGGAATAACCCGGATGATTGTTGCAGAGGCACCAGCCTGGAACGCCATTGAAGCGGAGCATACGCTTTCGCATGCTGTACCGCGTGACCACATTCATGGGCTGCTATTGCTGAAGATGCTGCATTCGTTCCGTGATATACTTCTTCCGAAAGGTTCACGGTCTTATCAGCAGGATTGTAATGGTCTGTTAATTGACCGGGGATACAAGTTACCCGCACATCATAGATATTATAATCGTGAAGCATACGTTCGGCAATTTCCCGGCCACTTAAACGACTTAGAGAGGGAATTTTGCTGAGTTCCTGAAATTTGCTTTTTAAGCGCCAGCTCACAATTAGTCCAATTCCCATGAAGACTAAACCAATGAGCATGGCTGGGCCGAATGGTATCATCTGTTTGTAGATTTATAGCACAAAGGTAAGGACAAAAAAACCTGCTATACTTGAATTTTAGCAGGTTTTAACTTAAAGAATGTTATGTGATAATCAGTCTCTTCCAAATAGGCGAAGCAAAGAAAGGAACAGGTTGATGAAAAGTACATACAAGGTGAATCCTCCTAAAAGGGCCAGTTTGTTTTTTTGGTCTGCAGAAAGTTCGGAATCATGCGCAAATTGTTTCAAACGTTGCATGTGATAAGCTGTCAATCCGGTAAAAACGATTACTCCCAAAATGGAAATCAGGTAATCGAAAGCTTCACTTTTCAGGAAGAAGTTAACGATGGATGAGATGAAGATCCCGATGAAAGCCATGTATAGAATGGACCCCATTTTCGTCAGGTCGATTTTCGTAACATATCCCATAATTGCCATTACAGCAAAGGTTCCTGCTGTTACCCCTAAAGTGACTGCTATGGAGCCTAACGAGTATTGGATGAAGATGGTGGACAATGCAAACCCGATCAGGATACTGTAAAGGGAAAACAATCCGAATAATAGTGGAAAAGAAAGCCTGTTGATCATTGTCTGCAATAACAAAGCTATCCCGATAGGAGAGAAAACCACTACATAAAAAAGTGCATTGGGTTGATATCCTTTTGGAGTTAGAGTCGAAAAATAAGTTGTGTAAAACTCAATTGTTCCGTATTGGAAAGCGATTGCACCGGATACGATCAATGCGAAGAACATAAATCCATATACTTTCCCGAAGAATTGTCTTGCTGCAGCTTGTTTCTCAGCGGTATCGAAGCTGTAATTGTCAATGATTTCACTCATGTTGTCTGTTTTTAGAAGTTTAAATTTACTCTTAAGTTGATTCTAGTGCAATTTTGCCTGTACTAAATTAATAAACTCTTTTCTGGTAGAATCGTTACTCAGGAACAGTCCGGTAAATGCACTCGAGGTGGTTACGGAATTTTGCTTTTGCACACCGCGCATCTGCATACACATGTGCTGGCATTCCAAGACAACCGCAACTCCTTTTGGTTTCAATGTTTCCTGGATGCAATCGCGAATTTCAATCGTTAGGCGCTCCTGAACTTGTAATCTGCGACTGAATGCATCGACTACACGTGGGATTTTGCTCAATCCGACGATCGTTCCGTTTGGAATGTAGGCAACGTGTGCTTTTCCAAAGAACGGCAACATGTGATGTTCACACATGGAATATACTTCAATGTCTTTCACGATCACCATTTCAGAATACTCCTCGTTAAATAAAGCACTTTTAAGGATTTCTTCCGGTTTGATATCATATCCCTGCGTCAAAAATTGCAAAGCTTTTGCAACACGTTCAGGAGTTCTTATTAGCCCTTCCCTTTCCGGGTTTTCACCGATTTGAGAAAGAATGGATTTGTAAATGGTTGAAATGTTTTCTGTCGTGTCGTCGTTGTAATGAAAATCGCTCATGAGTTTGAATTGATAATTTATAATGGAGAATTGAAAAGGAGTCAGGACATTCAGAGACAAGAGTCAGGACTAAATCTTGACTCCAAAAGTCTTGTCTCTTGACTCTTCAATTTTTCATTATTAAAATGGTTCTTTACCACCAAAATATTCTACGTAATTGTTTTCTGTTTCAACCAGCTTGATCTTACAAAGTTGACCCCCTGCCAGTTTGATGGGGGCATCTATGATCTTCCAGATCTCAATAGCCAGATTTTCTGTTGAAGCCAGTTTTCCAGTCAAAAAAGGAACGTCCAGGTTCAGGTTCTTATGGTCCAGTTGTTCGATAACCAGCTCTTTGATAATGACACTCAGATCCTTCAAATTAATCACGAAACCGGTTTCCGGATTTGGTTCTCCTTTTACGGTTACGAATAATTCGAAGTTATGTCCGTGCCAGTTTTTGTTGCTGCATTTCCCGAAGACTTCTTCGTTTTTCTCATCAGACCATTCCTCGCGCCATAGTTTATGCGCTGCATTGAAATGTTCTCTTCGTGTAATATATACTGTTTCCAAGCGTTGAAAATTGGCTGTAAAGTTACTAATTTTTGCCGAGAAAGCCCTTTTTGGAATGAGAAGCTTGTTAAAAAAATGCAAGCTACGGATGAGAAAGTTCTCATTGATCACCCCAACTAAAAACAAGGGAAAATACGTCATTTGATGTATTGTCTGCTAAGCAAGCCTTCTTCAACTTTGCAACAATGATTCATAAACTAATTTTGATCGCTTTTCTGTATTTCCCATTCCTTCAGGGAAATGCACAAGTCAGGTTGCTAATCGGCGGTGTCGGCGGGCGGTATAATTACCTGGAAAGTCAGCAGGCCAATATGGCTGCAAAATTCAATCTCGGATATGATTATTCTTTTGATCCCGGCTCGAACACACCGAGTTTTAGTGGTTCAATGGATGTGTACGAGGTGACGAAGGAATTGCATTGGAACCAATTAAACAGAGGGCTTGTTTTGGGGGCGGAGTTCGAAGTATCAACAACTATGAAGCATAGTCTTTATTTTGAAGGAAGGACCAATAGCGGATCCGGGAAAAGAACAAATACGACCAGGAACTTCGAAGAAACATTTGCACTCAAGTCGAAATTCGGAGGGATCCATTACAATTTCACCTATTCTCCCTTTAAACGGATCGGCTTTTTCTATGATATCGGATTTACCCGGTACAAGATTAAATTCAGTGCAAGCTCCGTGCAAGGCGAGGGTTTCAAAAATGAAACCATGGGATATCAGGTTCATTTGGGGGGTAAATACAAACCGGGATCTAAAGCTCTCAACATTGTCAATGGTGTGGGGATCGACTTTACAGTTGTCAGCTTCGATAAACTCCAGGTATCCCTGCGGCCCGAAGTGGGGTTTGCATTTAACCGGATGTCCGAAGTTGGTTTGGGTGTCCTCTATTCAAAATGGATCTTCAACCTGAATTATGTCCAATGCGGATTAATCATCAAACCTCAAATTAGCAAATGAAACAGTTCATCATACTCGCAATTTTGCTGATTTCGTGCAGGAATATCAGCTTCGGACAATTAGAGTTCCAGTTTCAGGCCGGAGTAAGTTCCTTCCGGTTGAATTTCCCCGGGTTCAAGACCTATCTGGATAGTTACAATGAGCAAAATAACACAAGCTCTATGATCAAGCCGGCAAAGTTTAATCCCTACGGTATCGGATATCATTTCGGAGGAATGGTCCGCATAAGCTGGTTTGTTACGGGAATAAACATAGGACATGTTTCCGGTTTTGAATCTAAAGCAACATACACTTACGATCAAAGCCGGTCGTTCCAATTTAAGAACACCTATTTCGATCTTCAACTTGGAGGGCGGATCGGTGGAAAGAAGTTTGCGTTCATTCCTTATGTGAACATGAGTATCAATAGTTTGCATCTGAACACATTCTTCACCTACGACAAAGTGAAAAGCTACGGAGGAGAAAAGAACCTGAATGGGATTTATACCAGTTGGCGCCTGATAGGAAGTGCAGGAGGCCGGTTGGAATACCGGTTCACAAAAATGATCGGTGTTTTCTTAGATATGAGTTTCACGATCAATAAATCAGAGTACCTGGGAGGAGATTTTGCAGAATCCAATAGTGCAACCGATGCCAAATACTTTCAGTCGACGGCGACACAAGATCAGACCTCGGCGATTACAGGTGGTTTAAAAGAAGTGTATAGAATTTCAAGAGGTGTCTTAGGACTCCAGCTAACATTTGGTCGAAATGAGAAAGAGTAGTATAGTAATCCTGTTGGGAATTTTGGTCTTCCAATTGACGGGTTGTTTTAAAGATGAACCCAAAAAAGTAATGACGCGTGCGGCAGGGCCCTGGACGATTGAAAAATTGGTCCAGGAACATTACGATACGTTGGGAACTTCGGCTGGTACAACTGAATGGAACAACCTGGGAACCTTGTTTTTGTACCACGAAGATAATTTTGAGTTCATCGATGCATTCCATCTCCAATACACGGATGCCCTTCAAAACGAAGTTACTTCTTACTTTCAGCAAACACTATTTTCAGCAAACCGTTGGTGGATGAGTGTGGACGGGAACCAATTCGGGTTCGGACACTATGATGTCAGTAGCGGTTTTACAAATACAGCGGGCTTGTTCACATTGGAGAAATGCAACAATCGCAAAATGGAAATTTTAAATGTGGAATTATTTCCCAATGGAAGAGTGAGACTGGTTGAGCATTGGTCTTTCAAACGAAAAAAATGAAGGGTATTATGTGACTTTACTTTTGTAATTTTACAATCAAATAGGAACATTCATGATCGTCATTACAGGAGCAGCAGGTTTTATCGGAAGTTGTATAGTTGGAACCTTGAACAGCAAGGGCATTAATAATTTGATATTGGTGGACGATTTTTCCAAAACGGAGAAAGCATCTAACCTGGAAGGAAAATTGTTTGTTGCTATGGTCCAGCGCGCCGATTTTGACCAATGGATGAAAGAATTCGGAGATGAGGTGACCTGCGTTTTGCATATCGGAGCACGAACGGATACTACCGAGTTTGACAAATCCATCTTTGATGAATTGAATGTGGAATATTCCAAAATGGTCTGGAACCATTGTGTGCATTTCAAAATCCCGTTGGTTTATGCAAGTTCTGCAGCGACTTATGGTTTGGGAGAATTCGGATACGATGACAACGAAGAAACGATGCCAAAGCTTCAACCTTTGAATCCTTATGGTTGGTCGAAACAGGTTTTTGATATCTGGGCATTGGAGCAAAAACAAACACCGCCTCATTGGTATGGATTGAAATTTTTCAATGTTTACGGACCGAATGAATACCACAAAGGAAGAATGGCTTCGGTGATTTTCCACACCTTCAACCAGGTGAAGGAACACGGATCAATGAAACTTTTCCGTTCACATAACCCGAATTATACGGACGGAGGTCAGATGCGTGATTTTGTTTACGTCAAGGACCTGGTTTCTGTGATTGAATTTTTGATGAAAGGGACTGCAAAATCCGGAATCTATAACCTGGGTTCAGGCAAAGCGCGCACATTTCTCGATTTAGCTACGAATACTTTCAAAGCATTGGATAAGGAACCTCAGATCTCATTCATCGATACTCCGGAAGATATCCGCGACAAGTACCAGTATTTCACCGAGGCGAACATGCAGAAACTAATCGGTCAGGGTTATACTGTTCCATTCCATTCATTGGAGGAAGGAATTGAAGATTACGTGAAAAATTACCTGATGGGAAGTGAGTATATCTAATAAATAGTTCAATAGTTCAATAGTTCAATAGTTCAATAGTTCAATAGTTCAATAGTTCAATAGTTCAATAGTTCAATAGTTCAATAGTTCAATAGTTCAATAGTTCAATAGTTCAATAGTTCAATATAATTTATTTAAACACCTTTGAACCCTTTGAACCCTTTGAACCCTTTGAACCCTTTTTGTGTAAACAATCGTAATTTGAGATCTGTAATGTTCATCAATTAATCTTTTGAATTTGCTTAAGTCTATTCACCATATTGCCATTATCTGTTCGGATTATGAGCGTTCCAAACGCTTCTATACGGAAGTTCTCGGTTTTGAGATCTTAGCTGAGAACTATCGGTCGGAGCGCGATTCATACAAGTTGGACCTCATCCTGAACGGTGTTTACTGCATCGAATTGTTTTCCTTTCCCGATCCTCCGAATCGTGTGTCAAAACCGGAAGCAAGCGGATTGAGGCATCTGGCTTTTTCCGTTGAGAACATCGAACATTCCATTGAGGAACTGGCTTCGAAGCATATAATCTGCGAACCGATAAGGGTGGATGAATTCACAGGTAAGCGCTTTACCTTCTTTGCAGATCCGGACGGATTGCCGATTGAATTAGTTGAGAAGTAATTCTTAATTTTGCCAAACTTAAAATTGAAAATTAACCTATGAAAATCATTTTGACCACCTTATTAATTGTCGTAAGCTTATGTTCATTTGCACAGCATAAACGGGATACCATTTATTTTGACAAAGCTTGGGCGGTTACCAAACAGATTGACTCTGCAAAGTACTATCGAATTATAAAAGAAGCCGATAACCTGTATTATGTTACGGATTACTTTATTGAATCGGATTCTGTCCAAATGACTGGTGCGTTTAAAGATTATGCGCAAACGATCAAGGAAGGTGAATTCCTTTATTACCGGAAGGGGGGAACTATTTCATCAAAAATGATTTATAAAGATGGCAAGGAGAATGGTCAGATGAGTTCATTCTATGATACGGGTGCATTGTATTCCACGGAGGAATTTATCAACGGGCTCAACAATGGAGACTATATCGTCTATTATGAAAACGGAAAAATCAAGAGAAAGGAAACCTTCAATAACGGCGTTTTGAAAGAGAAGGCATGTTATCTTGAAAACGGGAAGAAGACGAAATATTTTCCACATAGTTCACCTGCTGAATTCAAAAATGGAAGAGCAGCATTGATGAGTTATCTTGCACAGCATATAAAATATCCGAAAGAAGCCCAGGAAATGGGAATTCAGGGCAAGGTTTATATCCAGTTTGTGGTATCCGATAAAGGAAAAATAATCAATGTAGTGCTTAAAAAATCGGTGCATCCTCTTTTGGATGAAGAAGCTATTCGCGTGGTTAAATCTATGCCTAATTGGAATCCGGGATCCTTTGAAGGTAAAGCAGTGAATAGTGTCTTTTCCCTTCCGATTACATTTAGCCTGTCCAAATAATCCGGTTGATTAAGTAATTCGTAATTCGTAATTCGTAATTCGTAATTCGCTTGCGCTTACATCATCCGAAACAAGATCTCCGCATAAATAATGTCCTTCCCAATCATCGTTTCTTCCACCTGATAAAAAGCGATGCTCATCTTTCGGGTAATGGCTTCGTATTCCAATTCGTCCAGTATAAAAGTCTCCTGCATTCGCTCAGGAGAGTTGACTTGCATACTCCCTAAGAACTGATAGGTAATTACAAAGGATTGATTTCCTTTATTATCCTCAATGAATTTAAGAAAGGTGTCTTTCTTGTAATCGATTCCCAGATCGCTTAGTAAATCTTTGATTTCAGGAGTGAAGATTTCATCATGATACTTAAAGTAAGATCGAAATTCTTGAACGTGGAATTCTGAGTACCCGCATAGCGTGTTCTCATAGATTTTGCGAGTTAGTTTACTCGGTACCTCGAATACCCAATGTCTAAAGGGGATTGTTTCTGTAAACACCATTACAGGTTTTGATTTAGGTGGTTAGTAAATATGTTCAAACTACTGAAAGTCAATTGATTTTGTCAATTTGAATGAAGAACACTCTTTTTTTACGGGAAACAGCTTGTTTTTACCCGACTGAATTGGTAATTTGTTCTTCATAGTTTTTAATTTGGTGCAAAAGTCTGATTTGCGGAATCAATTCTCAAAAAAAAGGGATGAGTCGGGGTACATTCTGAGTAAATGACATTAATTTTATGGCGAGATGAATCGGTTTTACCTGCTTCTGGTTTTTGCCTTTTGGGCAGACGGTATTTTTGCTCAAAATGATACTGAGAGGATTGATTCGCTTAATTTGAAAAGTGAGATTCTTTATACGACCGACGTTAAGAAATCCATTGAATTAAGCTCGAAAGCACTGCGTTTATCAAAATCAACTGATTATCACCATGGTGAGGCTTTTGCTTGCATGAATTTAGCAATCGCAAATGATATTCAGGGAAACGCGAAGGTTGCAATCGGTTATTTTCAGCGTGCAATTCACCTGTTCCAATTGGAGAACGATTTGGAGAACTTGAGTTACTGTTATTCTCAATTGGGCATTTGTTATTTTTCCCAATATCAATATGAAAATGCGGATTATTATCATCAGAAGGCTATAGACCTTTGCAGGGAACTTCATTTGGAGGAAGATTTGGCAAATGCTTTGGTCAACCAGGGAATAACATTCACTTATCAGAATAAAACGAAGGAAGCAGAAGCAAATTTTAAGCAGGCTATCGAGCTTTACAAAAAGACTGACCAGTTGGATGGACTTGGTGGTGCTTATAATTCACTGGGTAAAATTTATTATGATCAAAAGGATTTTAAAAAAGCAATTGCTTATTTTGAACGGGCATCGGCAAACTTTAAGGAGTATGACAACGATTATAACCTCGAATCTGCCTATCTCGGACTTGCAAATTGCTATTTTGATCTAAAGCAATATGGCATTGCAAAAGAGTATTCACTCAAAGGGTTGCATATATCCAGGGAAATCGGAGCGAAGGAACGGGAAGTTTTTGCACATGAGGTCTTATCGCGAATTTATTTTGCAGAAGGCGATTACAAAAAAGCATATCAAAGTTTGAATAAGTATACGATTCTGAGTGATGCGATTTTCACACGGGATAAAAGTGTTGCCTTAGCCGAGATGCAAGCCCGGTTCGAGGTGAAGGAAATCAAATACAAGCAACAGATTGAAGAAGAGAATCATGGATGGCAACTGGCGATTTTGATAGGCATCATTTTCATTGTTCTTTTAGTGTCGATGTTGCTTTTCTTCCTGTTCCGTAACAAAAAACGAATCAATGTCTTGTTGGAACAGAAGGTTGAGATGACTCAGGCTAGCCTGGAGCTGAAGGAATCCATGATGGGTGAGATCCATCACCGGGTGAAGAACAATTTACAGATGATCTACGCTATTTTGGACCTGCAGGCACGTGAGTTGAAAGATCCGGAATCCATTCAGTTGATAGAAGACAGTTTGAACCGCATCAATGCAATTTCCATGATCCATCAGAAGTTGTACCAATCGGATAATATGCATGCAGTGCACATTCGTTCTTACCTGGATGAATTGGTGCAGGAACTAATTCGTCATTTTACAAAGGGTCAGAAACAGGGAATTGAATTACATTCGGAATACGATGATCTGAAGCTGGATATTGAAACGGCATTGCCCATTGGATTGATTGTAGCGGAACTGATCACAAATGCTTGTAAATATGCTTTTGGAAATCAGGATCATCCTAAAATTTTCATCAGTTTAAAGGAAAAGGAGAATCAGCTGGTGTTGACCTTGTCAGATAATGGTTCAGGGAAAACGGATTTGGGTTCCGGGACCAATTTCGGGACCAAACTGATCCAATCGATGTCGCGTAAGTTGAATGCAAACCTGGTCGAAACGGATTCGGACCAGGGATTGAAGGTGGAGTTATTTATTTCAAATTACAACCTAGTTCATGAGTAAATTGAAATTATTCATAGTGGAGGATGAGCCGATCATCATGGATTACCTGGAACAGTGTCTGTTGGATGCGGGTTTTGAGGTTGTTGGGAAAGCGGATGATTTTAATGCTGCGAGAAAATCGCTACAGGAGAACAATCCGGATCTATTACTCCTAGACATCAACTTGGGAGAAGGTCCGGATGGAGTTGACTTGGCCCATTTTGTGAATCAGCAACTGAAGATCCCATTTCTATTTGTCACTTCAAATACAGATGCCCAGACCCTGGATAGAGTAAAATTGACCAATCCCGCTGGGTTTATTATGAAACCGTTCCGAAAAGAGGATCTGGTCACACAAATCGAATTGGCTTGGCACGCATTTCAAGTCCGGAAGTCCAATACGGGAGTTGTTTTTGCGGATTCGGTTTTGGCAAACACCTACTTTTTTATCAAGGACAAACAGAAATTGGTGAAACTGGCTTATTCGGATATCAGTTATGTGGAAGCTTGTGATAACTATTCGATCCTGTATACCGGGGAATCCAAGTTCATCATCAGTTACAGTCTGAAGCACGTAGAAGCCAAGTTACCTTTGAAGGACTTTTTACGGGTCCACCGTTCCTATTTGGTCAATATCACACAAATTTCCCAGATCAATCCCAAATCATTGGTATTGACGGATGGAAAAGAGGTTCCTGTCAGCGAAGCCCACCGTTCCGAGTTGTTAAAACGTGTGAATCTGTTTTAAAGCCAATGGGTTTTTAACTATATTTAATTGGTTCACTCGTTGTCAAATGACTGGTGTTTTAGCAGCAACTACAGATGTATCAACTCAAAAGAACACAATTCATCAAGGCCGATCTCCAAACTTGTTGGAAGTACTTCTCAGCGCCTGCCAATCTGCATATCATCACGCCGGATTATATCGATTTTAAGGTTTGGACTCCGGTTCCGGAGGAGATGTACGAAGGATTGATTATTCATTACACGATTCGTCCCATTTTGGGAATTCCATTGAAATGGATCAGTGAGATCAAAACCATTCGGAGCGAAAATTATTTTGTGGATGAACAGCGTCAGGGACCTTACAAACTATGGCACCATGAACATCACTTCAAGGAAGTGGAAGGAGGTGTCGAAATGACTGATATTATCAGCTATTCAATGCCATTCGGATTCATCGGTACATTAGCCCACTGGATTTTTGTGAAAAAGCAATTGGAAAGCATCTTTGATTACCGCATTCGAAAAGTGGATGAAATGTTTAATTCATCGCAGTACGTAGAATCACCGCTTATTGATTCACTGGCTCCAAAAGCGGCCAGAGTCAGAAAGTATTAGATCTCCTTTTTGGAAACCGTTTTATGAATTTCAGCTGTTTTGATCAATGCGGCAGAACCATACCATGGGTGCAGTTCCATCACCAATCTACCGGCTTTGATTGCCGGATCAGTTTTGGTCAATGCTTCCGCTTCTTCCACCGTTTTCACATCAAAGATGTAAATCCCGCGAAGATCCGTATCATCCATGAACGGGCCTGCAACTACCAATTTTCGTTGTTCCGCCAGTTTCCCGATGTTATCCATGTGTGCACGCTGTAAACGTTGCACTTCTTCCTCGCTTTGGTCCTGGTTTGGTCCTTTTTTCAGGAAGGCGATGACGTATTGTCGCATCCCGTAATCATCCGCTCCCAATTCAGTAGCGAGTGACTGGTCAAATTCATTGCCTTTTTTGGGTTCAACAACCACTTGTTCTTCACTGCACGTTTGTTCCTCCTCGTGTGCGCAGGATGCAATTAAAAAAGAGGCGCTAATTGCGGTCAGGATTAAAAAACTAAGCTTCTTCATTTGCAATCGTTTTTACAGCTTTAATGGATTCTTCGATATGTCCGGCAGCATTTGTCAATGAGTTGTAGATATGTCGGACAATACCTTTTTTGTCAATAATATAAGTTACACGGCCCGGAATCAACCCGAACAGATTTCCCGGAACTCCGAACTGTTTACGGACTGTTTTGGAAGTGTCGGCAAGCAAGGTGAAACTCAAGCGGTTCTTTTCAGCAAATTTAGCATGCTTTTCAGGTGAATCACTGGAGATCCCGATGACATCACAACCCAAGTCCTTGAAGTCCTCATAACTGTCCCGAAAGGAACAAGCTTCCGCCGTACACCCGGGCGTGTCGTCCTTCGGATAGAAATAAATAACCAATACTTTCTTTCCAAGTACGGATTTGATATCAAAGTCTGTGTTGTTCTGGTCCTTTAATGTGAATGTCGGACATTTGTCTCCTACTGCTATTGCCATGATTGAATAATTTGTAACGTAAAGATGCGAAAAGATTGGTTTGAATGCAGAAAAATTTTTGGCAGCCCGCTGATTACGCTAATCTCGCAGATTTTTATGTTTTCTTGCCTATTTGTTTTGCTGCAACGCTTGCACAACAGCTTCAGCAGTACGCAAAGGGTAGTTGTGAATTGTGAGGTGAAAATAATTGCTCATATTTGTGTAATTTGAAATGAAATTTGTATACTTGCTGACTTAAACGATTAGTATTCAAGAGTTCTGTTACAAATTTTGTAACAAATAATTTCTCTTTAATTATTAAATTACTTATTCACTATAAAATGGCCATTATTCACGTATAAGTCAGCGAAATCCCTGCTGATATTTAAATGGGACTCTCTAAATTAATCAAAATGAAAAAGTTAGTTTATTTTACAGGAATAGCATGTATGTTATTTCTGGGACTGTATCTTAATTCATGTAAAAAAGATCCGGAAGTTAAAAGTAGTAAAGCAGTGAACTCAACAACAGCTGATATCAATATGGAAAAAATGAATGGTGATGGATTTGTAGTCGTTTGTAATGGAAATTGTGAAGGATCAACTGCGACTTGTGGTTTGGTTGGATAGTTGGTAAACGGAAACCATATTGTTACTTGTGATTGTTCAGGATGTACAATGACTGTAAGCGAACGAAAAAATGGAATTATCAAGGTTTATACTGATGATGATGGTATTTGGCGAGTTCAATACATGAGGGCTTTTCAAGAATATGTGTCTACTAATTATCTCGGATCATATTCTATTGTGAAATATGAAATTCAATCAGATGAAGATAACTATGTAGAAACGTATTCTTTTGATACGGGCAATGGTATTATTCAGACAGTAGTTGTGGTTGGAGATAAGCTTGGAATGAAGGATAAGGTGACAGTTTATGATTGTAAGGGGTCTTGCGGTTGCACAGAGGTTTTCAATTTTACTACTGAAACTTGTACATGCACATGTGATCCTTGTGCATTGTCAGTAACAATTATGAAAAAAATAGTGCTTTAAAAAATGCCTCCCGTCTTTCAAAATGGGAGGCTTTATCCTAAATATGTATGAGATTCAAATTGATTTTTCTCGGTTCTCTTTTCTTTTTTCAGAGTTATAGCCAAAATGAGGATGGTTATAACTTATGGAAGAAAATGTACAATAATTGTGAATCGCTCAAGGGCGGCACTTATTCTGGTGTGCAAAGAATGAAAAACTTAACTTCTAGAGATACTATTGTCAATCAATTAAATTGCCTTTTTCAGATAGATACTACGGATAAGTTATTCGGCTCTTATTTCGATGTATCCTGCAAAACGAAAAATGGTGTTCAACAACAATATTCTTACAACAAAGATTTTTTTATAACCTGTTTGGATACGAATTGTAGTTTATATGAGGGAGAAAATGAATTAAGTAAATTAGATCGTTTGGCTCATAATTACTTGTTGTATTATCCATTCAATAATATAGAGCATTCAGAAATGGCTTTAATGGATTCAATCGATTTAATTTTTGTTGGAGAAGAAAAAGTTAGTAATTGGGATGTGTTTCATTATAAGGTTGAAAGTGGAGTTGATACTTCATCAATGGTTAAAGTTCTAAGTTCGAGATATGATTTTTGGATCAACAAGAAAGATTTGATACCTGTAAAATACAGTGTTTATTACCAGGTAGATTTAGCCGGTGTGATTTCTGAGCAGTTTGAAGAATTTAAACTGGTTTCGTATCAAGTCAATGACCTAAAGAAATCCCAATTACACACATTGCAATGGTATTCAGATAACAGTTATGCTATTCAGTCTGAAAGCGCAACAAGAAAGAAGACAGAAAGCTTGAAAGCAGGAGATATTGTTCCAAAATGGGAATTGACAACTAATCAAAAGCAAAGGATTAATTCGTTAGATCATGAATATAAGCTGGTCCTTTTTGATTTTTTCTATCAATCGTGTTATCCTTGTTTAAAAGCTATTCCTGCGTTGAATCTTTTGAATGAAAAATATGGTGATAAGGGATTGTTGGTTATCGGTATCGATAATGTAGATCCTAAGGATGCACGTTTTTACGAATTCGTAAAAGAAAGAAAAATTGGGTATCCGTTGGCAGTTTCAGAAAACACATTGAATAAAGATTTTAAAGTCAATGCATACCCAACACTTTTCCTCATGAACGATAAGGGAGAGTTGGTTTTTATGCAAGAAGGATTTGGATTAGAAACTGAAAAAAATCTGGAGCATTTAATTGATTCCCTTTTGAATGGCAAATGATGTTCCTTATAAGAAGATTTAATAGAGATTCAAAAAGAATAGCAACACTTGGGGTGATTTTATCCCAAGTGTTTGTTATTTCTCTATGTTCAAGCTGCATAACGTTCAATCTTTCAAACGGTAAAAAGTACCGTAATTTCTCACCCGTCAAGGATGTTCATGTTGTTTCTTCAAAAGAATTGGATAGTTGTAAATTCACTATGGAACTATTTATAAATCCGGATACTGCCGGAGTAGTTCAATTTCTTTTTCCTGAGAACATTCAGCAGATTGTTACGGAGACAAAGCAAGATTTGTTGTTGATTTTTAATTTTCCAAACTGCAGTGGGGCGGATAAAGAGTATGAAATTGCCGAGTTTGCTGAGAAAAATAATATTCCTTATCTATTGATTTCTGATACTTACAGTCCTCGTAGAATGAAAGAACTGCATAGTAGGCATAATCTCAAGAATAAAAACTATTATATTCTCCCTACTAAGACGAAAAAGGGCAGGTTCATTCTAAGAAAAAGACTCGAGTTTATGAAAGAGGTCAGTCCCGAGAATTATGTGGTGTATAAAGATGAATTGATCAATGTTACCCTTATGAGAGTTTCAACCGACAAAACGAGTAAGATAAACCCAATCATTGTTGGTGGATATCGGTATAAATCGTTTTTGATAGAATGGATGAAGGAGGAGTACGGAATTAAAACTGAATAACCACAAAGAGCAAGAAGCTTGAGAGGG
>Ga0247691_1000154_pt1 | contig 16030 bp, 11 predicted proteins | sample CNK32_metaG_FD_182721 | JGI IMG/M metagenome (GOLD analysis project Ga0247691, IMG submission 182721) | Soil microbial communities from Purdue University Martell Research Forest, Indiana, United States - CNK32 | ecosystem: Environmental > Terrestrial > Soil > Temperate forest > Bulk soil...
CACAAATATTGTCCAGAGCATAAGGTTTCCTTTCGGTTGAGTTTTAGCTTGCTTCGCGCCAGAGGGTTCTGTTGCGCTTATCGAAATAAAAATTTCTGCTCATTAGGGACGGTTTACCCGCCTGCGCCACGCTGAAGCGTGGCAAGCAGAGCCGTGCCTACAACTTGTCCACGACCGATCGCAAATTCCAGGCGTTTGCCTCAAGCAGATTGCGCGCGGAATCGTAGTCGCACTGCGCCAGCGCGGCGACTACTCGCACTGCGCGATCCCGCAGCTTCGTGCTGGTGGTATGCAGATCGATCATCAAATTGCCGCGGACTTTACCGAGCGCCACCATTGCCCCGGTGCTGATAATATTGAGTGCAGCTTTTGTCGCCGTCCCCGCCTTCAATCTTGTCGATCCAGTGAGAATTTCCGGTCCAACGGCGAGGTTAATCGCAAGGTCGACATCCACCGTATCCGGCGTCGCCGACGCCGGGCCGCGGTCAACGACCACGGCTACAACCGGATTACATGTGAGCAAGATTGTTTTTGCACTCAACGACTTTGCGCGCGCAACCGCACCGATGACAAATGGTGTCCGGCTACTGGCTGTGATTCCAACAACAACATCGACGGCTTTCACGCCGCGCTGATCAATCGCCAACGCGCCCGCGCCTTCTTCGTCTTCCGCGCCTTCGACGCTGCGGTGAAGCGCAGTCGCGCCACCGGCGATGATCCCTTGAACGAGGTCCGGCGAAGCGCCAAAAGTCGGCGGGATTTCGCTCGCATCAAGAACGCCGATACGTCCGCTGCTGCCGGCGCCGACATAAAATAAACGGCCGCCATTTCGCAACGATTCCGTCACGATTTCAATGGCACGGGCAAGATCGACAATCGCCCCGCGCAACGCGTCCTGAATAAATTTCTCTTCCTCGACAAAGAGCTCGACCAAGGCGCGCGCACTTAATTTTTCCAAATTTTCCGAGCGCGGATTGCGCTGTTCGGTGAGCGCCGCAGCCAGATTTTCAATCTCCTTCTGAGGAGGCTTGGGTTGAAAAACGACGCGATCGCTCATCTCTGCCGCGAGCCATGCTGCGCCCAGCTCGGGAGGCCGCTCCACAGTCGCCACCCGGGCATCGGGAAGATTCTTCTTCAATCTGCGTCGGAATGCGTGCGTGTAGATCGAGTCGCGATGAAATAATCCGCCGAGCAGCATGACCTTTGGCGCGAGCAAATGAAGCCGCGCCGCGACTGCCTCAGTATATTCGCTCAGAACCTGTGCGCCGCTTTCAATGATCTCCATAACGCGCGCATCGCCGCCGGCTGCGCTTTCAAACACGACTGGTGCAAGCATTGCAATCTCCATCTTGTCTGCCGTCTGCGCCCAGCGAACGAGCTCGTCAAAATTGTTCAGCGAAAGCGCGTGCAGGATTTTCGCAGCGACTTGCATCTCCTGGCGATGCAAGTCGTATTCGCGCAGAATCAGGCGCAGCGCCTGAATGACAAGAAAGTATCCGCCGCCGGTATCGCCGAGAATGTGTCCCCACCCGCCGGCGCTCTCGATCCGATCGCCGCGGCGGCCAGTGACCGACGAGCCGCTTCCCGCGCTAACCACTATCCCGTCGCTCTGTTCGAGAGCAGCGGCAAGGCCGGATTCGCGATCGCTACCGGTAATGATCCTGGCGTTTGGCCAAATTTCCGCGCAAAGCCGTGAAAGAGATTGTCGATCTTCGGCCGTCCCGCAGCCAGCAAGAAAAACTCCGGCACGATCAATTTGATTCGGAAGTTCGCGAAAGATTGTTCTCAGGTGCTCTGGCGTTTCCAATCGAAAATTCGATGGCGGCAGTTTTCCTTGATCGACAACGCGCAGTTCGCTTCCGTCGCGTTCTACAAGCGCCCAGGCGGTTTTGGTGCCGCCGCCTTCGACTCCGAGAATTTTTTCGCTCGGCTGCATTGCCGGGATGTTTGTCGCTTATATCATGCAGCATGTCCCTAGACGAGAAGCAAGCTGCAAAGCGTATTAGGGAATTGCGGGAGGAGATCCAGAAGCACGACCGGCTCTATTACGAGGAAGCCGCGCCCGTCATCAGCGATCGCGAATACGACCGGCTCTACCGGGAACTTGTTGATCTTGAAGCGCAATTCCCGGATCTCGTTACGCCAGATTCGCCGACGCAGCGCGTAGGCGGAAAACCCCTCGAGGCATTCGCACAAATCCAACATCGGGTGCCGATGCTTAGTCTCGACAACACTTACTCCGAAGAAGAATTGGCCAATTTTTACAAGCGAATCACTCGATTACTGCCAAACGAGAAAATCCCGGTTGTGATCGAACCAAAGGTGGATGGTGTCGCGGTTTCCTTGCTGTACGAAAACGGGCGCCTTCGTCATGCAGCTACGCGCGGTGATGGGTTTGTTGGCGACGACATCACACAAAACATTAAAACCATTCGTTCCATCCCGGAGCGGCTGCGCGGCGCAGCGCCGAAACTTTTTGAAGCGCGCGGCGAAGTTTACATGGACAAACACGGCTTCGAAAAATTAAACGAAGAGCGGCGAAAGGCGGGACTCTCGCTATTTGCGAACACACGAAATGCTGCGGCCGGGTCACTGAAGCATCTGGACCCGAGCATCGTCGCCAAGCGCCCGCTCGGCATTGTTTTTTACGGGACCGGCGAGACCGAAGGAGTGGATGTCGATCTTCACTCGGAAATTTTTGCCTTGTTCAAAAAGGTTGGCCTGCCCACGAGCGAGCGTTGGTGGCTGGCCAAGTCAGTGGACGAAATCCTGAACGCGATTCACGAACTCGACCGATTGCGACACAATTTTGTTTATCAGACTGACGGTGCGGTTGTGAAAGTGGACTCGTTTCAGCAACGCGAGCGGCTTGGGTTTACGGCAAAATCGCCGCGCTGGGCGATAGCCTACAAGTATGCAGCGGAACGCGTCGAGACGCGTCTGAACGACATCATAATCCAGGTGGGGCGCACTGGAATTCTGACGCCGGTCGCCGTGCTGGAACCCGTGCTCGTCAGCGGCAGCACCGTTGGCCGCGCGACATTGCACAACGAAAACGAAATCAAGCGCAAGGACATCCGGATTGGCGACACTGTGGTGATTGAAAAAGCCGGCGAGGTGATTCCGGCGGTGATCGAGGTGGTCAAATCGAAACGGCCCCGCGGCGCCGCGCCCTTTAATTTTTCCAGGCACATTCACGGCAAATGCCCCGTCTGCGGCGAGCCGATTCGGCGAGACCCGCAGTTTGTCGCGTGGCGTTGCGAAAACCTCCATTGCCCGGCGCAAACGACGCGGCGCGTGGAATTCTTTGCGGCGCGTGGTGCACTCGACATCGAGGCCGTGGGCGGGATTGTGGCGGATAAGCTGGTCGAGCGCGGGCTTGTCCGCGAACCGCTCGATCTGTTCGAGCTGAAGGTCGAACAATTCGCCAAACTGAATCTCGGGACGGAGGAAGCGCCGCGTGTTTTTGGCGAGAAAAATGCGACAAAAGCGATTCACGCCATCGAGCGCGCCAGAACCTTGCCACTTTCACGCTGGCTTTTTGCTCTCGCCATTCCCGATGTTGGGAAGACAACCGCCACCCAGCTGGCTCGGTTCCACGACGGCATCGAGGACGTGGCCCATTCGCAACTGCTCCGCGACGTCCTGAATTATCGGGAGAAACGCGAACAAAAACAGAGCACAACAGAAATCGCCGATCGACTCATTCAAGCTGGTTTTGCGAAGCGATCCAAAAGTAAGGCAGAAAAAGATGGCATCGTTACCGAAGTTGGACCAGTGGTTGCGGAAAGCGTTCTCAATTTCTTCGCGTCCATGACCGGCAAGAAAATTTTGCGACGGCTAAAGGAATTGGGAATTCAACCGAAGAGCGAAAAAATTTCGATGAAAAAAGCAGCGGAATTGCCGCTGGCCGGAAAAACTTTTGTCCTGACCGGAACGCTGCCTTCGATGACGCGGGAAGAAGCCACGGAGAAGATCGAGGCGTTAGGAGGCCACGTCAGCAGCAGCGTGAGCAAGAAAACCGACTACGTTCTGGCTGGCACGGAACCGGGAAGGAAGTTCGATAAAGCGAAGCAACTCGGCGCACGTATTATCGACGAAGCGGAGTTTCGGAAATTGCTGGCGCGCTGACGCGTTCTCGTGCTCGCTAAGGCTGCGCCTCGGACTCGAGCTTGAGCGGAATCGCCTGATTGGGTCGGAGCGCTGCAGCCGCCGGAAGCTGTGTCCCGTCCGGCAGCATTGGAACATTCTTGCTGGCAGGGTGAAGGGTTGCCCGCACATTGAAAGTCAGTTTCTGGTCCCCACGCATCACGGTGATCGGGACAATGTCGCCGGCTGTGATAAAGAACGAGGCGTCCAGCACGTCTTCCGGATGCGTTACTTTTTTCCGTCCCACTTGCAGCAGCACATCGCCGGGTTTGATTCCGGAATGGGCCGCCGGCGTGTCGTCCATGATCTGAGTCATTTCCGCTCGTGAACCTTCCACCGGCTCGGACGTCTCGGAAACATTGATCCCGACCCAGCCGTGCCTGGCCTCGCCGAAACGGACAAAATCGCCGCGGATTTTCTCTGCCGCTTCAATGGGCACGGCATAACACGCCGAATTGCTTTCGAGACTGCTGACTACGATGCCCACCACCTCTCCTTTCATGTTCAAGAGCGGCGCTCCAGCCTCTCCGCGCTGCGTGGGCAGATTGACGCGCAGATGCGTTGTAGAAAAATAGCGGCCGAGATATTTCCGATCAAATCCCCCGACCATCCCGAAATTCGGCGTCTCCGGTAAATCCAAAGGATAACCGACCGCAACGACAGGCGTTGCCACTTGCAGCTCCTCCGATTTCCCAATCGGCAACGCCGGAGTGGGCGCTTCGATCTTTAACACGGCGGTTCCGCTGCGGATGTCCGCCAAAAGCTGGCGCGCGGGATATTTTTTTCCGTTAAATTCAATCGTGAAATTTCCAGCTTCGCCGCCGACCGTGTATGCCGTGTAAAGCGTCCCGGTTGGATCAATAAAAAATCCGGTACCGCAAATTTCGCTGTGCTCGTCGATACCGTGAATCTTTACCACCGCTTTGGCGGCGCGCTCAAAGATGTCTTTGACTTGATGGCTGAGAGCCGTGGCAGATTGCTCTTGAGCAAAGAGCAAGCTCGCGCCCGAGCAGAAAATCAACGCGAACGCGGTTTTACGAGGCATAATGTGGCGCAGGTTTTCAACTCCCGATACTAAAATGCGCAACTTACAAAGTCGCGCCACACCGCGCTTAAAATTTAAAAGTCGGCTCATAACTCACGGGGACGCTATCGAGCACGTAGCGGGGCGGTGCCGGAGCCCGGTGAGTCTGGGCGCTTTGATCAAAACTACGAAGCGGTTGCGTCCGGAAAATCCGCGTGGCCACCGGAGATGCAAGCGTCCATTCCCCTTCAGCATTCGCCGGTGTCGATAGCGCCGGCGCATCCTGGAGAGCGACCTGGGCCTTCTCCGGTTCCTGATAAATCTTCAATGAAAGGACTGCGGCACACACGAGGACCGCGGCGACGGCCACGGGATAAGAGGCCAGGGAGCGAACATCCAGCCGGAACATGAGCTCTTGAGCGCGTTCCAGGCAGATGCGCCAAAGCGGCTGGCGCAGCAATTCGTCGCGCTGCCGGCGATGAAATTCATGGAGGAAATTTTCGAAGTAAACGGGAGGCGGTTGCTCGTAGCGCTTCAACCGAAGCAGCCTCGTGATTTCGTTATCGTTGAACTCGTCCATTTTCAGCGCTGCTTAAGAAACAGGATTCTTCCGAAATTCATCCAGATAATTTTGCAGTTGCCGATTCGCGTAAAAGAGCCTGGAACGTACCGTGCCTTCCGAGACACGCAAGATTTTACTGATCTCGGCGTGTGGCATTCCCTGGATATGGAACATGGTAACCACGGCTCTGTGTTCATCAGACAATTTCATCATGGCCTCGTTCAATCTTCGCTGCAGCTCGGACAGGTCCGCTTCTCGCACCGGACTGCTCGTCGCAGTCAATTCCATAAACTCCCTGTCATTTTGAATACTTGCATCCACGTCATCCAGGCTCAGTTGAAAACGCCGGCCGCGTTTCTTCAGAAAATTCAGCGTCATGTTCACTGCGATCGAGTGAACCCAGGTGTAAAAGGACGATTTGCCGCGAAACCCGCGAATCGCCTTGTAGGCTTTGGAAAAAATGTCCTGCAAAAGATCGTTCGTGTCCTCGTGATTTGAGGTCATGTTGTAAACCAGACCGTAAAGGCGCGGCGTGTATTTGATCACGAGCTGATCGAATGCGCTGGCATCACCGGATTGGGTGCGCGCCACCAACTCCTGATCTTCGTCGTGTCTGGGCTGGTCCATTGCCTGGCGCTTAGACTTAGCACGCGCGGCGAGACCCGACGATAACAAATCGGAAATTCGACGAGCAGGCAGTGCGAGGGCGGGATCCATTTTCTTCAACGGCCAGGTCGATCACCGCCGATCGCGGATCGACATCAGCCAGAGCAAGTTCCCCAGCGCAGCGATAAATGCCGCCACGTAAGTGAGCGCGGCCGCGTTCAACACATTGTTCACTCCGGCAACTTCGGTTCCCGGCTGCACGATTCCCATCTCTCGCAAAATAATCTTCGCGCGTCGCGAGGCGTCGAACTCCACCGGTAACGTGATGAGCTGGAAGACGAGTAGAATCAAATAGCAATAAATGCCGAGCGTAATAAGACCGGTAAGATGAAAAAACAGTCCGCCAATGATCACAAATGGCAGCATTTGCGATGCGACCATTGTCATCGGCACAACCGCCATGCGCAGCTTGAGCGGCGCGTACGCTTTGGCGTGTTGAATGGCGTGACCGGTTTCGTGCGCGGCAATGCCGACCGCCGCCACCGAAGGCGTGTTGTAAACGCCGCTCGACAGATGCAGCTTCTTGTTCGTCGGATCGTAATGGTCCCCGAGAAAATCGTTCGTCTCCACAACATCGACATCCTGAATCTGGGCCGCCTGCAGGATTTCTCGCGCGCATTCGGCGCCGGTGATGTTTGCGCTGTCGCGCACCTTGCTCCACCGGCTGAACGCGCTGCTGACCCGAATCTGCGCCCAAATCCCAATAATCAGCGGCACGCCGATATAAAGCAGCCAATTAGATCCCAGGCCAAAACCGCTCGGATAAAACATGTCGATCTTAATTTAACGCGTCAAAGCCACTTGTCACTTTGCCGGTGCGAAATTAGACGCGGAACCGCGTCGCGCGTTCATTCACAGGCGGGGAGATTGAGCTGAATCGCCACAGGCGGGTCGGTGAATCGCCCTACCAAGAAATGTTCCAACTAAATTTCCAATCGTTTGGGGAAACGCGAAAGCACCCGGCAACCGCTCTTCGTGACCACCACCACGTCTTCCTGACGCGTGCCGCCCAGTCCGGGATAATAAAGCCCCGGCTCAACCGTCAGTACTTGTCGATCTTTGAGCGTCACTTTTTGCAAACGGGGATGCTCGTGAATCTCCAACCCAAGCCCGTGACCGATCCCATGGAAAAATCCAACTCGCCGGCCCTTTCGAATCTCCGTCGGGAAACCGCGCTTGGCGAAAAATTCCTGGATCGCCTTGTGAATTGTCATCCCATCGACGCCCGCCTTGATCCGTTTCAAAGCCAGCGCCTGCCCGGCTTTCACCGTGTTCCAAAGCTTCCGCTGCGCGTCGCCTGCCCGTCCGCGTACAACCGTCCGGGTCATGTCGCCGAAGTAGCCGGTCTTCGCGTCGCGCGGGAAAACATCGAGAATGATGAGTGAGTCCGCGTAAAGCGGACCGAAGCCGCGCTCGTGCGGATCGCAGGCCTGATCGCCGCCGGCGACAATTGTGCCGGCGGGAATGCCGCCTGCTCGCAAAATCGCAGAATCAATTTCAGCGCGCAGCATTTCCGAGGTCAAAGTTTTGCCGCTCCAGCGCAGTTTTTTTCCGGGGCCGGGCCTCGACGCTTTCAGAATTTCAATTGCACGCCGGAGCCCTGTTTCGGTGATTCGCAACGCGCGACCGATCATCTCGATTTCCTTGTTTGATTTCGCTTCGCGTTCCGGCCAAAAAAGTCCGTTGGTCGCGCGGACACCGATCTTATTTGCGGCCAGTTCCTGCGCATGTGCGAGCGGGAAATTTGCGGGAACGATTGTCGATTTGACGCCGCGTTTCCGCAGAAAATGCGCGAGCACTTTTTCATAGGGCGGCGCTTTTTTTGATTTGCCCTGCACTTCGCGCTCGATCTCACTGAACATGACAAATTCATCCGCGTCGGCTTGCTTGCGACCGCGGTCGATTTCCAAATCGCTCAGCACGAGCGTGCGTTTGCCGTTTCGCTCCAGAAAAATAAAGGGATCGGGTGCCCAAAATCTTGTCGCGTAAAGCATATCGGGATCGGTTTCGCTCGTTGCCACGATTAGTCGCGCAGATTTATTTTTCGTTTTGGTCATAACCAAATTCCTTCTTCACCCAACGCGGTCACCCGAGCGGAGCGAGGGACCTCACGTTGCCTCGCACGTCTTCCCGATATGGCCCCTCATCGATTCGAAGTATATATTTTCTTTTAAGTGAGAGAGTCCTCGACTTCGCTCGGAATGACAATAGCGAAAGCACGTCAGCTCCTCCGCACTTCGAGTTGCTTTCGCAAAATCCAATGCAGCAGCGCGAGCAACCCCAGTGATGATACAACTAAAACAGCCGTGTTGAAGACAAACGCGCCGATTTTAATTCCGAAATAATGCTTCTCCGCACCGAAGAAGACATTCGGCCGGTTGCCGCGGCGATAATCGCTCTGCTCCATTTCGGCGTTCGAGATCAGATCGGAGACCTTCTGGTTAACATAGATTTGCTCGGCGGTAATCGGGCCAATCGCGTTCTTGAAAAGGGTGCGGTCGAACGGCCGTTTGCGATCCAGTATCTGATCGACCAGACTGAGATAACGATCCAGGTCGCTGACCGAGCTTGCCTCCAGACCGGAAAGAACAGCGAGCGTCTCCTTCAGGTCGTCCAGCCGTGTACTTTCCGCCGGATCTTGCAGATGCTTCGCGACAATCCGGTCGATCTCGCGCTGGGTCCGATCCTGTCGGCGCGTAAGCGGGTTGAGCTTGGCTTGCGCCAGAACCATCTCTTCGTACGACCAACGCATGGCGACGAATTGACAAACAAACGGCACCTGCAATTTGCTCTCCATCTTTTTGCTTTTGTCCGTGCTTGGATGTTCGGAGAACCAATGCGAGAGCGTATAAAGGAGCGCAAGGTTCCGGTTCATGTCCTCGTATTTAATGAGGGCGCCACCCATGATGATCTGCGGAATCAAGACGAGCGGGACGATGTTGGCCGCCGTTTTCGGATCGGCGACGAGCGAAGAAACGAGCAGCCCCAGCGACACGCCGCTCATCGCCGTCATGAACATGATTCCCAGGTAAATCCAAAACATCCCGCGGATTCCCAGGACGTAATCGCCAATCAGAACAAAGAGCACGCATTGAATAAGGGCGAACACGCCGAGGGTGAGCGTTTTCGCGATCACATAGTAGGAGAGGCGCACGTCGAGATTGCGTTCGCGCTGGAGCACGGCGCGGTCGCGGATGATATCGTCGGCGCTGTTGGTCAGACCAAGGAACATCGCGACGATCAAGCCAAGGAACAGAAATGTCGGGATGTGATAAGCAGACGCGAAATCGTATGTCCCGCTTTCCGAGTAGCGCAGAATCGTCGCGATGAGCAATGCCAGCACCGGAGAAACGCAGATCGTGATGACCAGGTTGGCGCGATTGCGCAGTTTGCTTATGAATGCCCGGCGCAGAAGCGTGCGGAATTGCGTCCACTGGTCGTGCCAGCGAATCGGGAGGCGCTTTTTCCTGGCGGGAGCGGTGGGGAGCGGCGTGACCAATTCCTGGCGCAGAGAGACTTGTTTGACGTCCTGGATTAATCGGAACGCTTCGTACTTGTCTCGCCAGAACTCCGGCGAATACCGGCGCGAAGGGACCAGCTGGCCACGGATGTTTTCCTCGTAAATAACGTCGCCGCTGAGATCGCGCAGCGGCGTCTCCAGCACATCAAAAATGAACTCGGGACGTGTCGTTCCGCAGGATGGACATGCGCCAAGTTCGGCACCGAACTGATGTTGGTGTTCCGCTTCCGCAAAATATCGGAGCATCTCGGAGGGCGTGCCAAAAAAGACGAGCCGGCCGCCTTTGTCGAGCAGGATGGCTTTATGGAACATCTGGAAAATTTTGGAGCTCGGCTGGTGAATAGTGACAACAATGATCTTGTTGTGCGCCATCCCCCGGATGATCTCCATGACGTGCTCCGAGTCCTTTGAGGAGAGACCGGAGGTCGGTTCGTCGAAAAGATAAACATCCGACATGCCGATCATATCGAGCCCGATGTTGAGGCGTTTGCGCTCGCCGCCACTCAATGTTTTCCTCTCCGGACTGCCGACAACTGCGTCCCGGCGTTCGCTCAAGCCCAGCTCAATCAGCTTCGCATCCAACCGCCGGACCCGATCGCGTCGCGAAAGATGCGGCGCGCGAATCGCCGCCGCGAACTGGAGGTTCTCGCCGATCGTGAGATGCTCGTCGAACGCGTCCTGCTGCGGCATGTAACTGATGTAGTGCTTGAGCGCATCGAGGTTCCGATAAAGCGACTGCCCGTTCAGAACGACCTCGCCCGTGGTGGGCTGAAGCTGTCCGGCCAGCACTCTCAGCAGCGTGCTTTTCCCGGAACCGCTCGCGCCCATCACGCAAACGAGCTCGCCGCGAGTGACATTGAAGGAAATTCCCTCGAGCCCGATTTCGCCTTTGCCAAAACGGTGCGTGACTTCATTCATCTCGAGGGTGCGAATGATATTGCGCTCTTCCTCGATGATTCGTTCCGAAAAGTTGCACCGCAGAAATTGTCCTACATCGATTCGAATGCTGTCGCCGTCTTTGAGCGGCGCAGTCGTGCGCACCGGAGTGTCACCCACGATGATGGGGCGATCCGCTTCAATGACCTCCAACACGCCCACCCGCTGGTCGTAATCGCAAAAAATCTTCAGCAGTACGTCGCCGCTGGTGCCGGGTGAAAGAAGAATATCGTCGGCCTCCAGCCGGCTCGGATCGTTCGAAACCAAATATTCGGATTTGGAAGCCTTTAGTTGAAACCGGCCGCCCAATGCACGAGCCCGCCGGCGCAGATCGATCAAATCCATCTCGCTGTCGTTATGGAAAATGATCCTGTCTTCCAGGGTCGCTTCAACCTTCGTGCCGGCTCTTAATTTCACTCCGTTGAGCTCAGCATCGACATCGCGCAACGCCTTGACGCGCACCTTCAATCCAAAAGTAACTCGCAGCGAGCTTTCGCGCGTCCGGGAGCGCTCCAGTTCCACTCTATCCGAGTCCTTATGCACCCGGATGAAAATCTGCGGAAGCGAAACGTTCTTCTTGGCGTTGAAATATAACGCCAGTTCCTGATAGCTCAGCACCTGATCGCCAACCAGAATACGCTGGCCGGGATAAATTCGGCAGAATCCGCCGCGCACCAGCGGTCTCCCGCGCACCGACACGTTCTGCCCGCTGTAGTTTTTCAACAGAATGAGATCGTGATAGCGGAAAGCCATCAAGCGATCGTTACCGGCCAGGTTCTTGAGCGTTACATCCGCCTTCCCGTTTATGCCGAATGAGAGCGATTCGAGCGGTGACGCGCCGTGTTGATAGATCGACGGATCCGAATCCTCTGACGCGTTGAGTTGGTAAACGATGTCGATTGCTTGTGCGGCCATGCCGAGCTGCGACATGAACGAATAGAACGCGACAACCTGTTCCTGTTTCAAACCGGCCTGCGAAATCAGGTCGTAGAGCTGAACGCCCAGCATGATCTTGCGCTCCGTGCGCAACTGCGCGCCGAGTTTTTGCGCCATGGCAGCGAGATCTTGCTGCTCGTAAAGCGCCTGCCGGAACAACTGTCGGAGCTCCGAGTAAACCGCCTCCGGATAATCGTAACGCAGAAAACCAAGGCTCGAATCGATCTCTTCCTCGAGCAGAACTCCGTCCGCTTTTGTGAAACTCGCCAGAACTTGAATCAGCAACGGCAGCAGGTTCGGCCCCTCGGAGACGCTCCGGGGCTTGCGCAAGGCGCGGCGCACCCAGCGTCGGCCAGTGCGTCGCACCCGATAGGCAAGCGGCGTCACCCGCTGCACTGCGCGATCTATTTTATCTGCAACCGATGAAACCAGTTCCGTCATGTCGATGTTTAGGCCGAAATTTTACCGAAATCGACGAGCGACGCAATGTGTAGCCACGATATAGAGGCAAAGAGGCGCCCTGCCATTTTGCATTGCCAATTGTTCATGGTAACCTTTCTACCTTGCTAAGATTCCGTTTCGCTTATGCCACAACCGGATCGTAACTCTCAAAAGGAAAATAAACCCCGCGGGAACGAGCCCAATTTTAATTGGCGCGGCATCGTCCTGCTTGCGGTCGGCTTCAGTTGTATTGCGCTCGCCATGCTCTATTTCCGCGGAGGAATGCAGCCGGTCGAAGAGGTCCCTTACAACCGGTTTCTCGAGCTGCTGGAGAACAAACAGATCGTCACCGACAAAAATTATCCGCTCCAGCTGGTGGTCGAGGACGGCCGGCCGACGCAAACCCTGCGTGGCGCTTATATTCGGCAGGGAGTGGGTTCGGCGCCTGCGCAGCAGGTCCCGTTTCGAACCACGATCTATCTCACTTTCACGAGTGATTTGCAGCAAAAGCTCGCTGCCGCCGGCATTCAGCCAGCCATCAAAACTGAATCCAACGTGCTTGCCCAGACCGTGGTCGGTTTTCTGCCGATCGCTCTTTTTCTGCTCGTGCTCTACTTTTTGTTCCGCCAGCAAATCCGCATGGCTGGCAAAGGCGCGCTTAATTTCGGGAAATCGAAAGCGCGCATGCTCGCCCGCGACAAAAACAAAATCACATTTCGCGACGTCGCCGGTGTCGAGGAAGCAAAGGACGAAGTGCAGGAGCTCGTTGAGTTCTTACGTGACCCGAAAAAATTCCAAAAACTCGGCGGCCGCATTCCTAAGGGCGTTCTCCTGGTCGGACCTCCGGGCACGGGCAAGACGCTGCTGGCGCGCGCCATCGCGGGCGAAGCAGATGTCCCATTCTTTTCGATCAGCGGCTCGGATTTCGTGGAAATGTTCGTAGGCGTCGGCGCCTCGCGCGTCCGCGACATGTTCGAGCAAGGCAAAAAATCTGCCCCTTGCATCATTTTCATCGACGAGATTGACGCGGTCGGCCGTCACCGCGGCCATGGCGTCGGTGGCGGCCACGACGAGCGCGAGCAAACGTTGAATGCGTTGCTCGTCGAGATGGACGGCTTCGATACGCAGGAAGGCGTGATCATCATCGCAGCCACCAACCGCCCCGATGTTCTCGATCCGGCGTTGCTGCGACCGGGGCGCTTCGATCGCCAGATCACCGTCAATTTGCCCGACGTGAAAGGGCGCGAGGAGATTCTGCGTGTCCACGCCAAGAAAGTGAAACTCGCCGAAGGTGTCGATCTTGCCGTGGTCGCGCGCGGCACGCCGGGCTATTCCGGCGCCGAGCTGGCCAATGTAATCAACGAAGCGGCGCTGCTGGCAGCGCGACGCGGTTTAAAGGGAATTACCCTCGCCGAACTGGAAGAAGCTCGCGACAAAGTCCGCTGGGGCAAAGAGCGCCGCAGTCTGGCGCTCAGCGAAAAAGAGAAAACGAACACGGCCTATCACGAAGCAGGGCACGCGCTGCTTTTGGAACTTCTCCCTCACACTGAACCGCTCCATAAAGTCACCATCATTCCCCGCGGCCCATCGCTTGGATCGACCATGTGGTTGCCGGAGGAAGATAAGTATACAAACCGCAAAAACGAACTGCTCGCCGGTCTGGCCGTCAGCATGGGCGGCCGCGTTGCCGAGGAGATCGTGTTCGGCGACATCACCAATGGCGCACGGGGCGACATCAAAATGGCGACCGCCATTGCCCGCCGGATGGTTTGTGAATGGGGTATGAGCGAAAAAATGGGCATGGTCGAGTATGGCGACCACGAAGACTACGTTTTCCTCGGACGCGACATCTCGCGCGCCCGGGATTATAGCGAGGCGACCGCGGAGCAAATCGATCAGGAAGTGAAAAAGCTCCTCGACGACGCGTATCAACTGGCGAAGAAGACGCTCCTTGCTCATCGCGACAAACTCGAGGTAATCGCAAAGGCGCTGCTGGAATTTGAAACACTCGACGGCTCGCAACTTAAAGAAATCGTCGAGCACGGCCGCTTGATTAATCCCCCGAGCACGACGCCGCCCCCCGGCCCAAAAATGCCAGCGGAAAAGCCGCCGAAGCAAGTCGTGGCCGCGCCGGACGTCACCCCTCCGCTCCCCGGCGCGCTCGGCGGCGCACCAGCGTAAATTTCTCTCGGAATATACGCGCCTCCCGCTCGCAAGCTTTAGTCGAGCGGGCTTTTGACTCCAATACCCGGGTTGTTTAGCACGTGCGTGTAGATCATCGTCGTGGAAACGTCTTTGTGGCCTAACAACTCCTGCACCGTGCGAATGTCGTAGCCGCGCGTGAGTAGATGCGTTGCAAAGGAATGCCGCAGGCTGTGGCAGTTCGCACGCTTTACGATTCTGGACGCGTCCACTGCTTTTTTGATCGCACTTTGCAAAATTCCTTCGGCCACGTGGTGGCGCTGTCGTTTTCCGCTGCGTGGATCGATCGAGAGGCGCGAGGAGGGAAAAAAGTACTGCCACGCCCACTCGCGCGCCGCGTTTGGGAACTTCCGCCCGATGGCAAATGGCAAGTTCACCCGCCCGAATCCGTCCTCGAGGTCCTGCTCGTGCTGGGCTTTGATCCGCCGCAGGTGGCGCTGTAATGGTTCCGCCAGGTTTAGCGGCAACATCGTGATGCGATCCTTCCCACCTTTCGCATCCCGCACCGTGATTTGGGCGAGCTCGAAATCGATGTCTTTGACCCGCAGCCGCACACATTCCATCAGGCGCAAGCCGCTGCCATAAAGCAGACCGGCCATCAGTTTGGGCGTGCCGTGAAGATGGGCAAACACACGTTTCACTTCCGCGCGCGAAAGAACCACGGGCAGCTTTGCTGGCTTTCTCGCGCGCTCGACTTTGTCGAGCCAGCCGATTTCGTGCTTCAGCACCTCTTTGTAAAGGAAAAGCAGGGCGCTGAGCGCCTGATTCTGAGTCGAAGGCGCGACGTGACGATCACGTGCGAGATGAGTGAGAAATTCAGTCACCTCTTCCTCCGCCATGTCGGATGGATGGCGTTTGTCGTGATAAATAATAAAGCGCTTGATCCAATCGACGTAGGCTTGCTCAGTGCGAATGCTGTAATGCTTGCGCCGAATGACATCGCGCACCTGATCGAGCAATTTTGGTTTGTTTGTGATTGGAAGATTAGCTACGCTTCCGGGCATGAGCACGATTGTGTGTGACGGACCGGAAAAGGCAAGCCGGATAGACCCAAAAACTGGGTATTTACTTTATTAGGCCCAAAAATTGGTCCGAATTCTCGTTAGACCCAATGAAGCGCATATTGTCTGCCGTCGCGTTGGTCGTGCTCCTTTCTGAGCAATCTGCCGTCACCAAGACCATAAACGTTCCGGCCGCGGACATCGCCGAAGTTATCGCGGCTGCCAGAAAATACCTGGAGGCACGACACATCGACCTGTCCCATCGCTTTCTGGCGAGCGTGGAGTACAAGAACCTTCACAACGAATATGAGCGGCCTTATTGGCTTCTGACATGGGCTCTTCTCGCCGGCACGTCGCGGGGTCAGCTCTTCGTTCGAGTATCAAATACCGGTGAAATCACCGTTTCATGCGATGATCCGCGCAGTTGTCCTCCCGGGGTCTAACCAATCGATGAAGCCAACGGCCCCTTTTCGATGCGACCTCAGCGTGTTTGCCACGACGCCCTGCCGTGGCTTATCTCTTTCTCGTTAGATGGTAAGACTCTCACTTCCCGATCCACAATATGCGGTGAGAACCGCGTGGTGATTCGTGGC
>Ga0247691_1000155_pt1 | contig 15970 bp, 14 predicted proteins | sample CNK32_metaG_FD_182721 | JGI IMG/M metagenome (GOLD analysis project Ga0247691, IMG submission 182721) | Soil microbial communities from Purdue University Martell Research Forest, Indiana, United States - CNK32 | ecosystem: Environmental > Terrestrial > Soil > Temperate forest > Bulk soil...
ACATGCCTCAATTTGGGATGCAGCAAAGCAGTTGAGCTATGGAACGTCCGACGGCGGCGCCACCTGGAAACAAACCGCCAGCAAGTGAAGGGTCTGCAAGAAATTTCTCCGGCGCCGTTCTAAGTTAGCAGGCAAAATTTCGACGAGGTGAAGCGCAGATGAAAACTCCCCGATTCCCGAATCGAGTGGCGTCCCGCTGGGTGGCGGCCACGGCCGCGATTGCGCTGGCTGGTGCTGCCGCGTTCGTGCCGGAATTTCACGCCGGCAAGAAGACCGGCGCGCAGGAAAAGGATGCTGGGCGCGGGGCCGCGGCGGATCAGACCACGACTCTGTCTGACCAGACTGAACTCGCGGTTACTGTCTACAATTCGAATATCGCGCTGGTCCGCGACGTGCGGGAATTGCAGCTTCCGCGGGGAAATTTCCGCCTGAAATTCATGGACATCGCCGCAACCGTGAATCCCGCTACCGTTCACTTTCGTTCGCTGACCGAGCCCGACAAGGTCGGCGTGCTTGAGCAGAACTACGAATACGATCTGCTGGAGCCTGCGAAGCTGCTGAATAAATACGTGGGCAAGGAAGTGACGCTGGTGCGCAGCTACATGGAAAACGGCAGCACCAAGCGGGAAGAGATCAAGGCCACTCTGCTGGCCAACAACAATGGCCCGGTGTGGAAAATCGGCAACGACATTGTGACTGGAGGGTACAGCGAGAGCTACCGTTTCCCGGAAGTGCCGGCGAACCTCTACGAGCGGCCGACGCTGCTGATGTCGTTGGAGAATTCCGGCTCGACGAAGCAGAAGATCGAGTCTTCGTATCTTGCCAACAACCTTTCCTGGAACGCCGACTACGTTCTCACTGTCGGCCGCGACGACAAGGCAGCCGATCTCGACGGCTGGGTTACGGTTGTCAACAACAGCGGCACCGCGTTTCGCAATGCGCGGCTGCAACTGGTAGCCGGCGATCTGAATCGCCTTCCGGAGGCCACGCGCTTCCGGGCATCGGATATGATGGCCAAAGCCGCCCTCGCTGCCACAAGCGGCCAGTTCCAGCAGGAAAATTTCAGCGAGTATCATCTCTATTCGCTTGGGCGCCGCACTTCCGTTGAAGACAAAGAGACCAAGCAGATCAGCCTGCTTGAGGGCACGGGCGTTCCCGTCGAAAAACTCTTCGTCGTGAACGGGCAGAACTTCTACTACCACAATTCGCAGAACCCCGGTTCGCCGATCAAGGATCCCGTGATGGTGTTCTACAAGTTCAAGAATGAAGAGAAGGCTGGACTGGGCATACCTCTACCTGCGGGCAATGTGCGGGTCTACCAGAAGGATTCAAAAGGCGGATTGCTTTTCATCGGTGAGGATCATATTGATCACACGCCGAAAGATGAATTTATCACCGTGAAAATCGGCAACGCGTTCGACGTGGTCAGCGAACGCAAGCAGACGGACTACAAGAGCCTCGGCAGCCGTTTGTGGGAAATGGAATTTGAGATCACCCTGCGCAATCATAAGGACACAGCAGTCACCGTGCAGGTGAACGAACCGATTGGCGGCGATTGGGAGATGCTCTCTTCTTCCTACAAAAGTACGAAGACTGCTGCGTTCGCGGCCCAGTTTGATGTTCCCGTGAAAGCCAACGGGACATCCGTGCTGAAGTACCGCATTCGCGCGCGCTGGTAAACAGACTCGCACCGCCGTGAATGTGTCATCCTGAGGCCCGCGCAGTTTGCGGGCCGAACGATCTCAACTAAAGGCATGGCTGGGCGACCTGAAGGTCGCCGCGACATTACCCTTCCACGATGGCGTCGGCTTCGATTTCCAGCAGGATTTCGGGAGAGATCAGGCGGGTCACTTCGACCATGCTTGTTGCGGGGCGAATATCCGCGAAAAATTCGCCGTGGGCTTTGCCAATCTTTTCCCACTCGGCGATGTTGGTTACAAAAATCCGGGTGCGCACCACGTCTTTCAGTCCGGCACCAGCGCGCTTCAAAGCAGACTCCAGATTTTTGATGATTTGCACGGTCTGCGCATAGGTGTCGCCGATTCCGATGATTTTTCCCTCCGCGTCGGTAGCGGTGGTGCCGGAAACGCTGACGTGATTGCCGATGCGCACAGCGCGCGAATAGCCCACAATCGGCTCCCATTTTGTGCCTGTAGCGATGTTCTGGCGTGGCATTTTGGTCCTCTCCGGCAGGCGGGAAAGCGAATCGCCGCTGGCCCGCATGCTAAACTTATTAGAAGTATGGCACAGGCTGGCCGCGCGTTGGCCACGTGCCAGAAGACCAATCTATGCGCTGCAACAATATTCTGGAAGCGGTGGGACGTATCCCGCTGATCCGCTTGAACCGGATCAATCAGGGCCTGGAGCCGCAGATGTGGATCAAGGCGGAGATGCTGAATCCGGGCGGCTCCGTGAAAGACCGCATCGGCATCACGATGATTGACGACGCCGAGCAAAAAGGTCTGCTGAAACCCGGCGGCACGATCATCGAAGGCACCTCCGGCAACACCGGCATGGGACTGGCGCTGGTTGCGGCGGTGCGCGGATACAAGTGCGTGTTCACCACCACGGACAAGCAGTCCAAGGAAAAAGTGGATTTGCTGAAAGCGCTCGGGGCGGAGGTTATCGTTTGCCCCACCGCGGTTGAGCCCGAGGATCCGCGCAGCTACTACAGCGTGGCAAAAAAACTAGCGCGCGAAATTCCCAACTCTTATTATCCGAATCAGTACGACAATCCGTGCAATCCTGAAGCCCATTACAAAACCACTGGCCCCGAAATCTGGGAAGACAGCGAAGGCAAGATTACGCACTTTGTTTGCGGCATGGGCACCGGCGGCACCATCAGCGGCGTCGGCAAATTTCTGAAAGAAAAGAATCCTAACGTAAGGATTATCGGTGTCGATCCGGAAGGCTCGCTTTATTTCGATTTTCATAAGAGCGGAAAAATCGGGAAGGCACGCACCTACGTCGTGGAAGGCATCGGGGAAGATTTCTTTCCCACCACGATGCACATGGACATTCTTGACGACGTGATTCAGGTGAATGATGAGGAGTGCTTCGTGGTTGCGCGGCGCCTGGCCAAACAGGAAGGGATTTTCACCGGCGGCTCGGGCGGGGGTTGCCTGAGCGGGGCCCTGCGGCTGGCAAAGGATCTTGGGCCACACGATTTTGTGGTGGTTCTGCTTCCCGACTCCGGGATGCGCTATCTCAGCAAGGTTTATAACGACGAGTGGATGCGCGAGCGCGGGTACGTGGAGTCGAGCGTGCCGATCACGGCCGCGGAAGTCGTCAACGCGAAGCGGCAGTCGGGCAAAGTGCGCGAACTGGTGATTGCGCGGCCTTATCAGACGGTTTTCCACGCGCTGAAAACCATGCAGGAGCAGGATATTTCTCAGATTCCGGTGTTCGAGGAGAATCTGCCGGTCGGCACGATTTACGAAGATCAGATTCTGACGCTGGCACTACAGGGCAAAGACCTGCGCAAGCTGGTAGTGCGCGAAGTGATGAGCAAACCGCTGCCTCGCATCCCGGGCTCTTCGCCCGTCGAGCGCGTCACTTATATGCTCAGCCACGAGAATCCCGCCGTGTTCGTCGAGATGGACGAAACGAGGTTCGAAATCCTCACCAAGTACGATCTGATGAGCACGGTCGCCGGTTTAATGGAACAAAAACGCTAGCCGCCATCCACACGCGGGACGCAGAGTACAGGAAAACCGAAAAGTGAAAATCCAGGACTTCAACGAGCGGCTGAAGGATTCGATTCTCATCGCGGATGGCGCGATGGGCTCGATGCTGCATGAAGCGGTCGGTTCGGTTCGCTGTTTCGATGAATTGAACGCCACCGAGCCGGAAGCGGTGTTTCGCGTGCACCAGGCATATATTGAAGCGGGCGCGCAGATTATCGAGACGAATACCTTCGGTGCGAATCGCTTTAAGCTTGCGCCGCTGGGGCTTGGCGATGAGGTGCAGCGGCTGAACAGCCGCGGCGTGAAAGTGGCCCGCGAAGCGCGGGAAGCGGCCTCGCGTGAAATTTTGATCGCCGGATCAATCGGGCCGCTCGGCATCGGAGTTCAGGCTCGCCACCCCGAGCCGGAACAGATTCACGCGATTTTCCACGAGCAGGCAATGGCGCTGGAAGAACGAGGCGTGGACCTCTTCATTCTCGAGACGTTTTCTTACGTCGAGGAAATCCTGCTGGCCATTGAAGCCATCCGCTCGTTTTCGAATTTGCCCATCGTTGCGCAGCTCACCTATTCCGAGGAAGGGACAACCTTCGGAGACGTCCGGCCATTTCTGGCGGCGGCGCTTTTGAAAGACAAAAACGTTCAGGTGATCGGCGCGAATTGCACGCTGGGTCCGCAATCGCTGTTGCCCATCCTGCAGGAGCTTTCACACACGGAGAATTGCTGCGTCAGCGGGATGCCCAACGCCGGCTTCCCCAAGCGCGAAGGCGACCGCATTGTTTACCCGAAATCCTCGCCGCAATACTTCGCGGAATTTGCGCGCGAGGCCGCGGGACTGGGCGTGCGCATTCTTGGCGGATGCTGCGGAACCACTCCGGCGCACATTCGCGCGATGGCGGAGGCCGTGAAATCCTTGCGGCCGGCGAAACAGCAAACGGGCGCCACGGTCGTCGCGACGGCGCAACCTGCCGCGCCCGTGCAGGAGCGTGACCCCGAAAGCAAATTCTGGAAGCGGCTGCAGAAAAAAGAATTCACCGTGTGCGTGGAGATCGATCCCCCGAAGGGGATCGCGCTCGACCGCATCTACGAGCAGGTGGATCGCGTGATGGCTTCGAAGAAGGTGGACGCCATTGACATCAACAGCGGGGCGATGGCGCGTGTGGGCATGGATGCGCTGGTTGTCGCCGGGGCGTTGGAAGCGCGCGGCGTGGAAACGGTGCCGCACCTGACGACCCGCGACCAGAATATTATCGGCCTGCAGGCGATGCTGCTCGGCGCGTGGACGGTCGGCGGCGTGCGCAACATTTTGGCGATTACCGGCGATCCGCCGTCGGTGGGCGACTACCCGGAAACCAGCGGCGTTTACGAAGTGGATTCCGTGGGACTGGTGAAAATTGTGCATCGCCTGAATCAGGGCACCGACTGGGCGGGAAAAACGCTCGGCGGGCAAACCAATTTCACGATTGGCGTCGCGGTGAATCCGGTTGCCGATGATCTCGACGCTGAAATCGCCCGCTTCCACGCGAAGGTCGAAGCCGGCGCGCACTTTGCCATGACCCAACCGCTCTTCGATCCCGAGCACTGGCACGCGTTTCTGAAAGAACTCGGCGGAAAGACTCCGATCCCAGTGCTGATCGGCATCTGGCCGCTGAATAGCTATAAGCAAGCGCTGCGCCTCAACAACGAAGTCCCCGGCATCGTGATTCCCGAGCCGTTGCTGAAATCCATGGAAGCGGCGGGCGCGGCGGCCCGCGATCGCGGCTTTGAAGTCGCGCGCGAAATGCTGGCTTGGGCGCGCACGGAATTGGCCGGGGCGTATCTGATTCCGCCCTTCAAGCGCTACGAGGAGATTCTGGAAATTCTGTAGGCGGGATAACTTCCTATTTTGTTTCGGGTGGGCTCTGCGTTGTGTGGTCGTGAATGATGTGCCAGCCTTCGGGGAATTTCTGAAAGACCAGTGTGAAAATTCCGCCGACGTCTCCGGCCTCGCGTTGCAGGTGCCATTTCCCGAGGACAAGCGCGGCGTCTGGCCCCAATGACCGCAGTTCTAATTCCTGAAAATCTAAAGTTCCCATCGCCGCTTTGTCGGCGTAGGTTTTTTCGTAGCGCGACATCACCGGTTGCCAGCCGCGGGTAAATCCGCGCGTTCCGGCAAATGTCAGTTCACTGGAGTTCCAATACCCGGCCATAAAGCCGCGGATGTCGCCTTTGTTCCAGTCAGTTTGCTGCGTGGTCAGCACGGCCAGGATGGCCGACCGGTCGGCGTCCTTCAGTTTGTCGGCGTCAGGCTTCCCGGACGCCTCGACAAGGAATGTGATGAGCAGGGAAGCTAGAAGCAGGCTGGAAAGCACAACTTTGTTGGTCATAGAGAGTCCTGTAACTGCTTGCATAAGAGTAGGATACAGGGAGTGTCAGGGCAAGTCCTGGCTTTCGGCCGGAGAGCCTTCCGGAGGTGCTACCCCGGTAGTACTTGGGAGCTATTGGGCTAATAGAGTGTGACTGGCAGAATTGCGGCTGAGGGAAATGATGTTCTCCGCAGCTCTACTTTCGATCGCCGTGGTGGCCATGGGCCAGTTCGCCGTGTATTACTGGCGCGCTGTGTTCACGGGTATGGCCAGCTTGCCGATTTCCAGCCGCGTGCTGGAAGCGGCGCAGGTAGAGGAAGCGTCCATCTGCGGAAACGATTTTGAAAAGTTTGCCAGCCTGCTCAACCTGACTCCGGAGCTGAAAGAAGCCAAGGGCGGATTGGGCATGGTGCGCGCTTACTATTCTGTGATGCAGCGTGCGGAAACGGCATTCGCCAGCTTCTCGCCGATAATGGCCGGCTGGGCCGAAAAAGAGCGCGCGCTCTGCGCACGTATCGCCGCGGTGCACATTGACCGGCGGCTGGAAGCAAACCTCATGCAGGCAGCGTCGATCCGTTCTATCTAGTTTTTGGCCCACTCCAATTTCCAAACTTGTAAGCCGGGGATATTTCAAGAAGAATGTCGCTGGCGTTTACTCTCCTTGTGGAGTTTTCCCCCGAGCATGACCGCCGCACAAAAATCGCTTCAGTCCGCGCGCATTTTCCATATCGCATTGCTGGTCGCCGCGATTGCTTATATCGTGCTGCCGCTGGCAATCGCTTTTGACCTAAGACAAAACCTTGGATCGGTCCTTCCACTGGCGATGGGCTTCACCTGTGTGGCGATACTTGGCGTGGCCATGTACCTCCGCAAAAGAATGATATCGCCCGCCGAAGAGATCTTGCGGAGTAATCCGGAAGACAAATCGATGGCCTTGAAATGGCGAAACGGTATAGTCATTTCGCTCGTCTTTTGCGAATGCATCGTGCTGTACGGTCTGGTGCTGCGCATTCTCGGCAATTCGTGGAGCGTCTGCGGGATATTTTATAGCGTTGGGATTTTCTTCATGCTGGCGTGGTGGCCGCGGCTGGAACTTCCTCCGGGTTAGGGCCTCAATTTTTCAATTTGAACTGCTGTTCAGTACGCCCAGCGGACAAGGGTGGCGCCGGAAGTGAAGCCCGCGCCGACGGCGGCGAGCAGGACGAGGTCGCCCTTCTTGAGTTTCTTTTCGTCGAGCGCGGTCTGCATGGCGAGGGGAATCGTGCCGGCGGTGGTGTTGCCGTACTCCTCGATGTTGATGATCACTTTGTCCAGGGGCATGCCGAGGCGTTCGGCGGTGGCGGTGATGATGCGGCGGTTGGCCTGGTGGGCGATGAAGCAGTCCACATCTTTGCCAGTCAGGCCATTTTTCTCGAGGACGCGCTCGGTCATTTCGGCCATTTTCTTTACCGCGTATTTGAAAACGTTTTTGCCGTCCTGGTGGATGTAGTGCATTTTCTGGTCGACGGTTTGGTGCGACGCGGGATTCAGGCTTCCGCCTCCAGGCATATAGAGGAACTGGCCGCCCATGCCTTCAATCTGCGCGACGTGATCGATGATGCCGTCTTCGCCTTCGGCAGCGGGTTCGAGCAAAACAGCACCGGCCCCATCGCCGAAGATGATGCAGACGGCGCGATCGGTGAAATCGGTCATGGAGGAGTTGACGTCGGAACCGATCACCAAAACTTTCTTGTACTGGCCGGATTCGATGAACTTGGTGCCGACGTTGAGCGAGTAGAGAAATCCAGAGCAGCCGGCGGAAACGTCGAAGCCCCAGGTGTTGGTCATTCCCAGCTTGTGCTGTACCAGGCAGGCGGTGGAGGGATACATCATGTCCGGCGTGACCGTGCCGACGACGATAAGATCCACCGACTGCAAATCGAAGGGATGTTTGCACCGTAGCTTTTTCACGGCTTCGACGGCGAGGTCGCTAGCGGCTACACCCTTGTCGGCCAGGTGGCGTTCGCGGATGCCAACGCGCTCCATAATCCACTCGTTGGTGGTGTCCACCATTTTTTCAAGATCGGCGTTGGTCAGGAGGCGCGGGGGAACGTAACCGGCTACACCCGTGATTTTTGCGGCGATGCGGCGAGGCATGGCTCTCCTTGCAGGGAACTGGAACCGTGTACAAAGGGTTGATTGTAAGCGATGGGCTTTGCCGGAAACAAGCGCGCGCGGATTTTTTCGGTCATTGTGCCGCCACGGGGGGAAGAATTTCGTAGCGCCAGGTGAAGGCGGCGGTTTTTTTCAGCATCGCGGCTACAGAGCAGTATTTCTCCTCGGTCAGGGACATGGCGTGCTGGACTGCGGCTTCATCGAGCGTGCCGCGCAGGCGGAAGAGGACTTCGAGCCTGGTCCACACGGTGGGCGGTTCGGTGGCGCGCTCGCCGGAGCAGAGGACTTCCAGCGACTCCAGCTTCTGCCGCTTCTTTTCGAGGATGATCACCATGTCCGTGGCGGTGCAGGCGCCGAGCGACATCAGCACCATCTCCATCGCCCCGGGGGCCTTGTTCGATTCGCGGTCAGAATCAAATGGAACCGAGTGGCCGGAGGGACTGACAGCGAGGAATTTCTGTTCGCCGGTCCATTGAATGGAGGCTGTTTGCATAGAAACCTTTCTTTGTTGGCGGGATGTGAATGGTTGGATGCAGCTACAAGAATAATGTAACAGAAATGCCCAGGTGGAGTGGTTAGTGGCGGGCGGACAGACTGCGATTGGGCAAACAATCGTTGCGTTCCCCAAGCCAAGCGCGAGAACTACCGCGCGGCCCAGGGCGGGCGCATAGATTAAGCGCTGAATTTGTTAGACGCCTTGATAGACCCACTCGAGGAACAGGGCGGGGGTCATAAAACCGTTGCCCCATTCGTCGTCGGTGCGGGCGCCGGGTTTGGCGGTGATAACCTCCGCCAAAGAGCGGCCTTGCTTTTTGAGAACGGCTACTTTTTCGCGGTGGTCGACCATGACATCACGGAAGAGTTGCAGGTCGGCTTTGCCGCCGACGTCACCGTGCCCGGGAATGACGATCGTCTTCTCAGTTACTTGCGCGAGGTTTTCTTCGGCGGCGCGAATGGTGCCGTCGATGCTGCCCCCGGTTGAGTAATCGATGAAGGGGTAGTTGCGATTCCAAAAAGTGTCGCCGGCGTGAAACACATCGGCCTCCACGAAGCGGACCGAGATGTCGGAATCGGTATGCGCCGGAAAGTAGTGCTTCAGAGCCAGAGTGGAGCCGTTGACGTGCAGAGTTTGCTCATCCTTGAACACGGTGGAGGGAAGCGCGCCTGCGGGGGCGGCTGGAAAAGTGTGCTTCCAGCCTTCGACGCGCGTATCTACGGAGAGATGCTTGCGAGTATTTTCGTGCGCCAGAATGCCGGCTCCGGCCTGGTGCAGCCAATCGTTGCCGCCAGTGTGATCGAAGTGCCAGTGTGTGTTGACCAGTTGCTTGATGGGATCCGCATTGATGCCGGCCAAGGCCGCGAAAACGTTGGGGCGCGATGTGACGATTTCTGCATCCACGAGGAGCTTTCCGTCGGCCCCGGTAAGAACAGCTATGTTCCCACCCGGGCCCAAAAGAACGCTGATGTTGCGCCGAAGCGTTTGGACTTTCAGCTTTGTGGTGGCGGCGACCTTGAACGCAGCCGGGACGAGCACATCGTCCGACTGGGCAAACAAAGCGCGTGGAGCAAGGCAAGCTGCGCCAGCCGTCAGGGCTCCTGCGGCGAGAAACTGGCGGCGTGGGATCTCGAAAGAGGTTTTGGTGATCATGCGCAGCTCCTTTAGGACTTCCCGGATTCGCGAAGTGGTCCGTTTCCTATGGTTGTTGCGGATTTGAGTTGGGTTGCGAGCCGGAAGGGTGCCAGCCCGCAACACTTGCGAGGCTTAATAGCTGGTGATTTTGTTCTTGGAGAGGAATGTTTCAATTCGGCTGGCGATCTCTTCGCCGTGCGTCTCGAGTGCAAAATGCCCCGTATCGAGCAGATGCGTTTCCAAATTGTTCAGGTCGCGGCTGTAAGGGACAGCGCCTTCGGGCGGAAAAATAAAATCGTTTTTGCCCCAGACGATCAAGGTGGGCGGCTGATTCTTGCGGAAAAACGCCTGAAATTCGGGATACAACGGCACGTTTGTCCTGTAGTCGTAGAAGAGGTCCATCTGGATGTCGCGATTGCCTGGGCGGTCCAGGCCAATCTGAACGAGTGCCCAGGTTGTGGGATCCAACTGAGTCAGATCGCCGACTCCATTTTCATATTGCCAACGCGTGGATTTTGCATCAACGAGGAAGTGAAGCGCCGTTCGATTTTCGGATGAGGCGTCGTTCCAATATTTCTTAATGGGATCCCAGAATTCGTGAAGACCTTCGTCGTACGCGTTGCCGTTTTGCACGATGAGCGCCTGCACGCGTTCAGGGTGCTTGAGCGCGAGACGGTATCCAACGGGCGCACCATAATCCATTACGTAGAGGGAGTACTTGGAGAGCTTTAGGTGCTCTGCGAGTTGATCCACGATGCCGGCGTAATTCCCGAAGGAATATTGATAGGTGGTGTGATCCGGCATGCTGCTCTGCCCGAACCCGGGGTAGTCCGGAGCCACGACATGGAACGAGCCAGCCAAGCGAGGAATGAGATTTCGAAACATGTTGGAGGAAGTGGGAAAGCCGTGCAGCAGGAGAAGGACCGGAGCGTCCTGGCGGCCCGCTTCCCGATAGAAAATATCGAGATCGTTGATGCGGATTGTGTTGTAGTGGACGCCAGATTGCTTTTGTGTTGCAGTACCGACGCTTGTCATGATTTTTCTCCTCACTTGCGGACCGATTAACGGAAGGGTCTAACTGGTTACCACCGTGGGGAAACCCGGTCTGGTGGTTCGTGCGTGTTCGATGCACGACAGCCGACCGAGCGACCGAACTTTCTTGTCTTCAGAAAAAAATAAGGTGGTGGGAGGATACCGGGCAACTGCGCACTCCGAAACTGGACGGGGAGGCGGCTGATACTGAGTTGAGGATACGCGGCAGGCTGCCCCGGTTCGATCGCCCGCTTCTGGCGGAGCGCTGGACGGAATTTATTCCGGGCAGATTTGTTTTGCGGAAACAAAGAGGGATGCCGCGCGGTGTTTCCACGGGGCGGGAACGGCGGCGGGCAGCACTTTGAGCGGTAAATGGCCGATGGGAAAAGACAGCGGAGTGGTGATGAACCTGACGGGGAATATTACGCCATCGGGCGAGGTGGAGATCGAGATACACAGCAAATCGGCGGATGGAACGGTATTGAATAATATTTTTCTGACGGGCAAGATTCAGGACGGGCTGATGAAAGCGAACGGTGCGTTTCAGATGGGGCGGAAGGTCACGCTGGATTGGCATAAGAACTAGCGGTGAAAATCTTCAAGTTTGCAATTCAGGTTTCTTGTTGGTGTGTTCGGGAATAGCGCCAATTGGGAGATTGGTGTGCCCCGCGTGTGGGTAGTCATGCGGAATTCGGAAAGAAAAGAGATTTAACACCGAGGGTGCAGAGGAAGAGCACAGAGAGCACGGAGGAAGAGCGAGCCGGGCGAGTCCGGCCCCTACAAGGCGAAGAGATTAGGATGTGCGGGAGAGGAGGGAGGCGATTTCGATGATGGGGTTGGGGAGTTGGCGCATGGCGCGGACGAAGGCTGCGACAAGTTGCGGATCGAACTGGGTGCCGGCGCAGCGTTCGAGCTCGGAGAGGGCTTGCTCGGCGGTGCGGCCTTTTTTGTAGCTGCGGTCGCTGGTGATGGTGTCGTAGGAATCGGCGATGGTGATAATGCGCGCGCCGAGAGGAATCTTATCGGCGGCGAGGGCTTCGGGATAGCCGGAGCCGTCGAAAAATTCGTGGTGGTGCAAAACCATTTCACGGATGCGAGCAAGTGGAACGAGCGGCTCCAAAAGTTTTCCGCCGAAGGTGACGTGAGTCTTCATGGTGTCCCACTCTTCAAGATTGAGCGGGCCGCTTTTGTTGAGAATGGCTTCGGGAATACCGACCTTGCCGACGTCATGGAGAACGGCGCCGAGGCGGATTTCCTCGACCTCGAGATCAGCCATGCCGAGAGCTTCGGCGAGAAGCGCGGCGTAGGCGGAAACTTTTTGCGAGTGGCCCTGAGTGTATTGATCCTTGGCGTCGATTGCGTAGGCGAGCGAGGTGACGGTATCGAGAATCGATTGTGGCAGGGCGCGCGGGCCGTCGGCCGGTGGCTCCTGCACAACTTCGGTGCAGGGCAGGGAATCGGTGAACTGGCGAAGGCGGAGATAAATCTCCTCGAAGGCTTCGGGACCGGTCGTAAAGAGGCGCTTGAGAGTGACGCCGAGATAAGCTTCGAGGACGTCGCGCTTCCAGCGGCGCGCTTCGTTGGGGTCAACGTGATCGGCAGTGGAGACAGTGTTGCCGCCCTGGTGTTTCGAGAGGTACATGGAAGCATCGGCGACCTGGATGAGTTCCTGCGGCGAAGCGCCGTGAAGCGGATAGCAGGCGATGCCGAAGCTAGCGCTGATATTTTTTTCGCGCAACAGAGGATCGGCAGCGACCCAGCCGCGAAGCTTTGAGGAAAGCTGGCGAGCCTGCTCCATGGTGGTTTCGGGCATGAGGATGACGAACTCGTCGCCGCCATAGCGGGCAACGACGTCGGAGCGGCGGCAGTTGGTTTCGAGAATCTGACCGACGCGCTGAAGGACTAGGTCGCCTTCAAGGTGGCCGTAGAAATCGTTGACAAACTTGAAGCGGTCGAGGTCCATGAGGACGAGTGCGAAAGAACGGCTGGCGCGGGAAGAGCGCTTCCACTCGGACGAGAGCGCTTCCATAAAAAAGCGGTGAGTCTTGACGCCGGTGAGGCCGTCGGTAATGGCCTGTTCCTGCGCTTTCTGGAAAGTCAGGGCGTTGTGGAGTGCTCCGGAGACGAGATCGGCGAGAGTGCGAAGGAGGAGGGTTTCTTCCTCGGGAAAATCCACGGGCTGGAGGGTTTCGACGTAGAGAACGCCATAGAGATGATCGGCGTAGAAAATCGGAAGGCCCATGGCAGCGGCGGAATCCAGGAGAACGGGCTTGGCGCCGCTCTGGTTGTTGGGGAACGAGCAATAGGTGGCGGTTTTGCCGGTGCGCGCCACCTGGCCGATGAGGCCGGTATCGAGAGGAACGCGGCGGCCGAGGGCGCCGCGGCGCGCGCCGCTTTCGGCCTGGATGACGAGCTCGCGGGTTGTGTACTCGAGCATGGCGATGCCGATGTGATCGTAGTTAAGGCCGTTTTCAAGCTGCTCGGTAATTTTGGTGAGGACTTCATCGGGGTTGAGCGTGGCGATGGCGTCCCGGGAGATAAGGTTGAGAAGGCTGAGGTGGCGAGCCTTGGTGCGCTCGTTCTGGAACAGGCGGGCGTTTTCAATGGCGATGCTGGCTTCGCTGGCGAGAACGCGGAGAAGCTCGAGGTGGCCTTCGTCGAAGGCGCGCTCGTGGTCAGAGAAAATGCAGAGTGCGCCAATGGCCTGATCGTAGGCAACCAGGGGAACGCCGCAGAAAGAGCCGGCGGTGCGGATGGGCTCGATGCCGAGCTTGCGAATTTCGGTGACGTAATTTTCGCGAATGAGAACGGGCTGGCGGGTGCGGATGATGTATTCGGTGACGTGATTGCCGGCGGGACGCGTGCGCATGGGCATGCGGACGCCGGCGATCATTTCGAGATCGAAGTTGATTGCGTCGCGGACGGGATCGGGGCTGGCGAGATAAAGATTCTCGACGTCGAACAGGCGACGGAGTTCTTCCCAGATTTTGCGAAGGAGATCTTCCTTGTTAAGAGTGGAGCTGAGGGCACGGCCGATTTCATTGAGGACGTGAAGCTCCTCGGAGCGGCGCGAAGTTTGTTGAACGAGATAGCTGTTTTCGACGGCCATGCCGATCTGGTGGCCGAGGGCCAGGAGCAGGCGGAGTTCGGGAGGGGTGAAGCGGCGATTATCGGGAGTGCCGAGAAGGAGGAGGCCGAAGGCTTGTTCCTTGGCCTGAAGACTGATGACGACGACGCTGCGGAGGCCATGTTTCAAGGCGAGTTCGCGGAAGCGGCGAAGGGGCTCGTCGTTTTCAAGCGAAGTGAGATTGTCATCGCGCAAATCGCGGAAGCCGAGCAGGCCGCCAAGGCGGGAGACGAGGCCGACAAGGTAGTCGTCAAGGCCCTCTTCCTGGGCGGCGTTGCAGAAAGCGTCAGGAATGCCGGCAGAAACGACGGAGGTGGGGCCCGAAGTGTCGCCGTGATGAAGAAAGAGCGCGCCGGAGGGAAGGCGAACTACGCCGAGGACCCGGTCGAGAGCTTGGGCAAGCATGCGCTGAATTTCACCGCCGACGAAGCTGGACGTAGCGAGATTCAGGTTGGAGAGGGCGAGCATGTTGCGCTCGACGCGGCGTTTTTCTTCCTCGTAGACGGCCATGACGAGGAGCATGCAGACGAACGTGACAGGAATCGCGGAGACGGCGAGGATGGAGTCGCCGATAAATTTTTGCGCGGACTGCAGGAGAAAGAAGATAAGGAATACGAGGCCCCAGGAAGAAAAAGCCACGCCGAGCAGGCGGTCAGCAAGAGTTTCGTGATGGCGGCTCTCGTTCCAGAAGAGATAGCCGACGGCGATGTAAATGAATGCGGCGGGGATGAAGGAGGAAACATTAAAAACCTGGAAGGCATTGGCGGCGGACCAAAGAGCGAGGATAACAGCGGAGGCGATTGCAGGCTTGAACCAGAGCTTGACGTGGGTGTAGAGCTGAGCGCCGAGGAAGAAGCAGATGGCGGCGAAGCCGAAGAGCGCGTGGTTTAGAGAACTGAGAACGATGTTGGAACCGATCCAGGGAGAGAGAGCGGGACAGAGGTAGTGAAGAGCGTAGAGGGCCCAGCCGACGGTCCAGTAGAGAAGATAGTTCTGGCGCTTGAGGGTATAGATGTAGGCGAAGAACACTCCGACGAAGAGCGTTCCGAGAAGCAGGCCGAGGGCAATTACGCTTTGTGACATTCGGGTTTAGTCAGGCCGTTCCGCAGGGCGGAAAAATCCGGAAGGCTACGGGAAGAAGGAGTGGGTGGGGCACTCGCTAAAAATGAAAATGACCTGAAATGGAGTGATACGCACCCGGCTATTTCTACCTGTGGCCCCCAAACCCTACCGAAAACGAATCATTCAGAATTATGAGGCAGGGGAAATCGAGGCGGGAAGGCAACGGAAGTACTGGTAGCGAAAGAGGTAGTAGGGAGGGGGGCACGGGGGAGGGCGGTTGGAGAGAGGAACTGAGAGGACTTTCAGGAGCGAGTACTCTGCCCAGGACAATGTTGATACCATGGGCCGATGAGGGCGGAACTCGGCGAATTGAGGGAGTTTGCGGCGCGGTATACAGCGGCGTGGTGCGGCCAGGACGCGAGTAGCGTGGCTGCGTTCTTTGCCCCCGGGGGATCGTTAAGCGTTAACGGCGGCGCTCCGGCGGTGGGGCGGGATGCTATTGCGGCGTTGGCACAATCTTTTATGACTGCGTTTCCGGACTTGCACGTGACGATGGACCAATTACTGGTGGAGGATGGCGGCGCGGAGTATCACTGGACGTTGAGCGGCACCAACACTGGCCCCGGAGGCACCGGAAAGCGAGTGCGCATCAGCGGCTTCGAGCGATGGAGGATCGGGGCGGATGGACTCATCGCCGAGTCGCAAGGCCAGTTTGATGACACCGATTACCGCCGGCAATTAGAGTTTGGTGCAGCGGGAATTGGATAGAAAACTGCCGCCACACTTACAAATAAATCAGTAGCAACCGGAACCGAAGAGCCAGGTGAAGGCGGCGAAAGTGTCTTGCGTTACGGTGTGTTGCTGATCGGAGTGTGTTTTTTCAGGCGCGGTTTCACTTGCCGCGGCTGATGCAACCGGAAACACTGAATTGTTGTCT
>Ga0247691_1000156_pt1 | contig 15874 bp, 14 predicted proteins | sample CNK32_metaG_FD_182721 | JGI IMG/M metagenome (GOLD analysis project Ga0247691, IMG submission 182721) | Soil microbial communities from Purdue University Martell Research Forest, Indiana, United States - CNK32 | ecosystem: Environmental > Terrestrial > Soil > Temperate forest > Bulk soil...
GACCATCCGCATCTTCTCGGCGAACACGAAGGGAGCCGGCGACGGAACGTCGCGGCACTGGGCGCGCTTCGTCCGCGATGGCGTCCGGCTCTACCTGCCGAACGTCAAGCCGCGCCTGATCTATCGTCTCGACCGCTTCGGCCGCGGCGGCGATCATGCGCCGTTCTTCGAACGAGGCTTCCCGGCCATTCGCTTCACACAGGCCAACGAAGACTACAAACGCGAACACCAGACCGTGCGCGTGGAGAACGGCATTCAGTATGGTGACCTGCCCGAATTCGTCTCCGGCGATTACATGCGCCTCGTCGCCTCGGTCAATGCCGTCGCTCTCGTCACGGGGGCCTGCGCTCCCGCCGCGCCGAAGAACGTGAAGGCCGGCGGCGCGGTCACGAACGACACCACGCTGAGCTGGGAGATGGGAACGGATGCGGATCTCGCCGGCTACGAGATCGTCGTTCGCGAAACGACGTCCGATGAGTGGGAGAAAGTGATTCCAGTCGGCAAAGTGGCCCGCTACACGTTCAAGGACTTCACGATCGACAACGTCTTCATGGGCGTGCGTGCCGTCGACAAGGATGGGAACCGTTCACCGGTGCGGACGCCGGAGGAGCGGCTGGTGGAACCGGCACGGAGCGCGGCGCCGGCGAAGTGAAGCCGGCGAAGGCGCGGCGAAGCCGCGCCCTACTCCTTCTTGATCGACAGCCTGGCCGACTGTGACTCGACGAGGACGCGAGCGGTGTCGGTGGGCGCGTGGGTTCGGCGTTTCTGGATGGGGAGCCTCGTATACACCTGCGTGGAGAGGATCGAGGCGTGGCCGAGGATCTCCTGGACGTCGCGGATGTCGGCGCCGGAGGAGACCAGCATCGCCGCCATCGTGTGACGCAGAGAGTGCGGCGTGATGTGGCGCTTGATCTCGGCCAGGCGGACGTGCTTCTTGAAAATGTTCTCGATCGAATAGATCGTCAGGCGCGTTCCCGAGCGGCCGACGAAGAGCGCGTCGGTGTTCAGGCTGCGCTCCGAGCGCATCTCCAGGTAGTTCATCAGCGAATCGATGACCACGTGCGACGTGATCGTCACCGTCCGGCCGCGCGTGGCACGGCCGATGATGTGAATCTGGCTGTTCTCCATGCCGACGTCGGAAACGTTCAGCGCCACCAGCTCGCCGATGCGGATCCCGGTGGAGAAGAGGAGCTCGAGGATGACGTTGTCGCGCACCGCGCAGAAGTAGCGGTTCCGTCCGCCGGCGGAGTGGTCGCGCGTTCCGGAGAGCGCGCCGATCTGATCCTTCGGCGCCGCGAGCAGCGCGCGCACCTCGCGCGACGAAAGCACCGTCGGCACGCGGTTCTCGACCGGCTTGCGGATCTTCAGCTTCCGCGCGGGCGATTCGCTGAAGACGCCCTTTTCCTCGAGATAGCGGAAGAAGACTTTCAGCGCGGCCACCTTGCGCCGGATCGACGTATCGCGATACGGGCCGGTGCCGAGCTTGTCGAGATACTGCTCGAGATGCTCGGCGGTGATGTCGAGCATCGACGCGCCGTCGACATGCACGTGGAACTGGCTGAGATCCGACTGATACGCACGAATGGTGCGGTCGGAAAGGTTGCGCACAGCTTGTCCATGCTGCAGAAAATCGGCGATCGCTTCTTGCACGTTCATCATTATGCTCGCGTCAGAATAGTTTTATTGCTGGTTGGGGGGACTGCGGGCAGTGTAGTTGGGGATGATTGATTGTCAAGAATTATTTGGCCGATCGCGATATGCTGTAAACGCATGAAGGCAGCGGGTTTGAGGGACGACGGGCGCGGCATTGTGAACGCCTCGTTGACACCAGCGTGAAAGGCCAGAAGCTCTTTGTTCGCCCGATCGAGGCCGCGGATGCAGCCGCCATCCGCGCGTTCGCCGCACGACACGGCGGATCACCCGAGGTCCGCTCCGGCCTGATGGGAAAGCTGGTCGGCGATCTCGCCGCGGTTCTTTCGATGGAGGTCGAGATCGGCGCGGTTCGCCTGCTCGATCTCGTCGTTGCCGAAGAGTTGCGGCGCAAACGCATCGGACGCGTCATGCTGAACGAGCTCGCGGCGCTGGCGGCGAAGCTGGAACGTGAGTGGCTCGTTGCCGACGTCGCGCACGCCGGGTTCCTGCGGCGCGTCGGGTTCATCGAAGAAGACGGCATGATGAAGCGGAGGGCGGGATGATGAAAGGCAGAAAGCAGAGGGCAGAAGGCAGAAGTGGGATTTCGATTCATGGTTGGCATACACCACTTCTGCCTTCTGCCTTCTGCCTTCTGCTTTTCGGCTGCTCCCATCCCGCCCCCACCGCCGCCCCGCTTCCTCCTCCGCCGGCGCCGGCGCCGGTCGAAGTTGTCGAGCCGGTGAAGCAGCCGACGCTCGATGACGTGCGTCTGTTCCGGACGAACAATCAGCTAGATCTCTACGAGAGCGGGTTGAAGACCCTGGCGCAATCATCGGATGCGCAGACGAAAGGGCGAGCGCTGGCCCTCCTCGCTCTTTTCTACATCGATCAGAAACGGACCGGCGATGCCCTGGCCGCTCTCGGGCCGGCGGCGGATGCCGATACGCTTGCGGCGCCGTGGCTTCGGCTGCGCGCTCTCGATATCGACGTCGCCGCCGGGAGCTGGGCCGACGCCATCACCATCGCCAACCGCATCATCCAGGAGACGCCGGCCAACTCCGCCGCCACCATCGCCCGGCTTCGTCTTCCTGCGCTCTACGCGGCCGCGGGCGACCGCGCCAACACCGACGCCGCGTTCCAGACCGCGAACACCATCGCCATCGATGTGCTGACCGAGGAGGATTTCGTGTCGCTGGCGAAGTCGCTGGCAAAGGCAGGGCGGATGGATCTGGCGACGCCGCTTCGCATGCGCCTGCTCACGGAGTTCACGCAGGGGCGCTTCACCGAGGACACCTACGATCATGTGGCCGAGGCCACGCCGTCACCGCTCGACGCCCTCTCGTTCGACGACGAGTTACGCATTGCCCAGCAGCTCGGCCGGAACGATCGTTACGGCCGCGCGTTCGATCTGCTCACGAGAATCGCCACACGCTTCCCGAACGAATCGGCGAAATCGAGCGCGTATCGCGCGGTGCGCCTGCACGCGCTTTTCAACTCGCGCCGCTACACCGATCTGCTCGCCGAAACGGACCGCGTCAAGCTCGCCGAGCCGTCGCTTATCCTGACCCGCGCCCGCGCCGCCTGGCGCGCCGATCAGCCGAAGGTCTTTCTGGCCGGACTGAATCAGATCGAAAAGACGTTTCCGTCGAGTGGCGAGGCCAACGAGGCCAGAATCCTGCGGGCGAAGTACTACGTCACCGATGAGGTGAAGTACGACCTGGCCATCGCCAACCTCGAAAAAGCCACCGCGGCAGGCGCGGCCGGCACCGAGGGGGAGAACATCTGGACGCTCGGCTGGACGTATTTTCGTGCCGGCCGGTACGACGATGCCCTGAACGTCTTCGCCCGCTACGCAAAGCAGTTCCCCGACGGCGATTACCTCTCGAACTCTCTCTTCTGGGCCGCGAAGATCCACGAGCGCCGCGGCAACCTTCAGGCGCGCGATGCGGCACTGCACGAGCTCGAGGCCGATTATCCCTACAGCTACTTCAGCTATCGGGCGCGCGCGATCATCGGCGAGCCGATTCTGGCGCCGAACGAGGTCGCCAACGGCAACGTCTTCCCCGACGTCGATGCACAACTGGCGTCCGCGCACGAGCCGCGCCTCGACTCCGTCCGCGAGCTGGCCTGGCTCGGCCTCTATCGCGAAGCGACACGCGAGATGAAGTCCGTCGCCGCCGCCTGGCCTGCCAACCTCGGCATGCAGTTCATGCTGGCCAATCTCTACGTGCAGGGCGGCGAGCCGTTCTCCGCGAACAACGTGCTGCAGCGGAAGTTCCGCCAGTTCGTCCGTCACGGCGGTACCGGCGTGCCGCATCGTTTCTGGGAGATCCTCTTTCCGCTCAATTACTGGGACACCATCAAGACCGAAGCGGAACAGCGCCAGATCGATCCGTATCTCATCGCCTCCATCATCCGTCAGGAGAGCGGCTTCGAGCCGTCGACCGTCTCGAACGCTGACGCCGTCGGCATCATGCAGATCATGCCCGCCGAAGCGGCGAGCATCGCCACGCGCGCGGGCCTCCCGCCGCCCACGCGCGAGCAGCTCTTCGATCCGAAGTTGAACATCGCCGTCGGCGTCGCCGAGTACGCACAGAAACTCGCCGCCGAGCACGGCAATACGACGCTCGCCATCGCCGCGTACAATGCGGGTGAAGATGCCGTTGGCAAATGGATTGCTCAACAGCCGGTCGATGATGAGGACTTATTTGTCGAATCGATCCCGTACGCGGAAACCCGGCTTTATGTAAAGACCGTCAGCAGGAACCGATTCGAGTATCGGCGGATTTATGAGGCACCCACAAAGCCGTAGCGCACGTCTGCTCCCCACGCTCACTCTAACCCTCCTCCTCGCCGCGGCAGCAGACGCGGGCCCGACACAGCTCATCGTAGGCCGCGATACAACGCCGGCCGGCGAGATCAAAGGTGTCGTCGATCTGACGATCCTTCCTGACTTCGATGACGCGCGCGTCACGGTAACCGTCGACGGACAGAAGATCGCCGAAGGCTTGCGCGCGCCGTGGCGCATTCCGATCGACTTCGGCCCCTTGCCCGTCGAGCACAAGATCGTGGTCACCGCACTCGGCGACGATCACAAGCGCGTGCAGTGGCAGACGACGATCAATAAGGGACACCAGACCCTTCGGGTGAAGATCGAGCCGGTCGACGCCGCAAACCGCGTATTCGAGGCAAACGTGACGGCACCTGACGAAGACCCGGTCACCAGCGTTTCCGTCTGGGATGATGGAAAACCGATCGCCTCGGCGGATGCGCCCCCGTATCGCTTCACCATTCCCCCGGAGCACTATCTCAGGCAGACAGTTCAGGTCACCGCACGAACGAAGTCCGGCGACGAGGCCGCCGATTTCTGGTCCGCAGCGGGCGATGTGAAGAATGAGTCGCTCGAAGTCCGCACCGTACCGCTCTTCGTATCCGTGGTCGACAACAGCGGGACCGCGCGCGACGACGTCGATCAAGCGCTCTTCAAGGTGGTCGATAACGGAACCGAGGGGCGGATTCTGCAGATCGGCAAGGCGTTCGATCAGCCGATCTCCATCGCTCTGCTGCTCGACGCCTCGACCAGCATGACCTACGAGATGCCGCAAGCGACGCGCGCGGCCATCAACTTCGTCGCGCGGACCCTGAAGCCCGGCGATCGCTGCAGCGTCTTCTCCGTGAAATCGTCGCCCCGCCGGGAAGTGGAATTGACCACTGACCACGCCGCCGTGGAGAAGGTCATCAAAGAGATGCGCGCCGGCGGATATACCGCGCTTTATGATGCCGTGGCCGGCGCCGAACGGGAGCTGCGCGACGAGAAGAACCGCCGCGCCATCGTCATCCTCACCGACGGCGGCGATACGTCGTCCATCGCGTCATTCGATGAGATCGACCGCCTGACGAAGGAAGCCGGCGTTCCGCTTTACATCATCGCGTACGACAGCGGCGTGAGCGAAGACGAGTCGCGGGACATGAACCGCCTCCAATACCTGGCCACCGAGACCGGCGGTTTTCTCGTCACCGCCTCGGCACGCAACCTCCAGGACCGCTACTCCGAAATCGAAAAGGACCTCCGCGCCCAATACGCCATCATTTACCAGATCACCGACCTGGCCCGCCACAATCAATGGCGAAAAGTGAACGTGATGCTGAAGTCGCCGCAACTGACGGCAAGGACGATCCGAGGGTACTTCGCGCCGTAGGCGTGGCGGAATTTCGAATCTCGCCATCGAGATGCACAAATGCGGAAGATCGAATCGAGATGTCGCCGCTCCGCGGCTTGATATTCGTTCGATCGAACCCCCACGGCTTACGCCGTGGGCTACGTAGATATCGCCGCTCCGCGGCTTTTCATGCCTTAGTTCATATCGAAGAGATGACAAGAACCGTCCCTGCCATATCTCCCCCCGTCGTTGAAAATCGACCGATCAGAGATGACCCGCTCTCGGCGATGATCCGATTGATAACCCTCCCGTCGTACGCGTTCACCTGCATCCATGACGGCCGGCGAATGTCGTGCGGCATGACACGGTGCACGAAGCGCGACGTATGAAGCATCCGGGCGAGACGCTGAAGACCGCCGCCGGGCGGCTCTAACGTGAGCTGCAGCGCGGCAACGCCTCCGGAAGCGAGTACGCGGAGCAGGGTGCGAATGAGGCCGTAGCCTGCTGCCGGAGAGATGTGCTGCAACGTCAGCAGTGAACAGATGAAATCAAACTGACCATCGGGCATTCCGGCCAAGTCACTGGTCTCGATGAACGTTACGTTGTGCAATCCGGCTTCGTGCACATTCTGCCGGGCATGCTCGAGGATCGTCGGCGCGACGTCGCAGGCGACCACGTTCGCCGCGCGGCGCGCCAGCGGGAGGGTGAGACGGCCGGCGCCGCATCCGAAATCGAGCACGGTAGCCAGCGGAGGGTCGCGGCCGAGAATCGATGCGATCGCGGCGAGCAGCACGACGATGTCTTCCTCACCCGTCTTCAGGAAATCGACGTCGCGCACCCCCTCGCCGGTGAGCACGGGGAAGTAGGGCTCACGTCGCGCGAGCTCCTCCCAGTCTCCGGCATTACGATTCTGCACGTCCGCAGGATACTCGCGCGGCGGATGGACACAGATTTGGGACAGTTATCCGGGCCCATCTATGTCTATCTGCGTTACTGCGGACCAGTTTTCGCACACAACATGCGATCGTCAACCGAATGAAAGGAAGGAATGAACATGCCTCAATTGAACGCCTATCTCTCTTTTGACGGAAACTGTGCCGAGGCCATGCGCTTCTACGAGCGTACGTTGGGCGGCAAGCTGCAACTGCTCCCCTTTGCGCAGACGCCCGTCGCCAGCCAGACGCCGCCTGCCGATGCGAACAAGATCATGCACTCCTACCTCGACCTCGGCGGCGGCCAGGAACTGATGGCCGCCGACGCGCCGAGCAACATGAAGTACGAGCCGATGAAGGGATGCTCCCTGGCGCTCTCCTACCAGACGGCGGAGGAAGCGAAGAAGATCTTCGATGCGCTGGGAGAGGGCGGCAAGGTCACGATGCCGTTCGAGCCATCATTCTGGGCGGACGGCTTCGGCATGGTGGACGACCGCTTCGGGACGCACTGGATCATCAACGGCGGTATGAAGCCGATGTAAGGCAGGGAGAGACGACCAATGCGAGTGATGATCATCATCAAAGCGACAGAGGATTCCGAGGCCGGCGTCCTTCCCAGCGAGAAACTGCTGACGGAGATGGGGCAGTACAATGAGGAGCTGGTGAAGGCGGGAATCATGCAGGCCGGTGATGGCCTCCAGGCGAGCTCGAAAGGGGTGCGCGTCCACTTCTCGGGAAAGGACCGTACCGTCGTCAACGGCCCGTTCCCCGAGACCTCGGAACTGGTCGCCGGCTTCTGGCTGTGGAACGTCAAGTCGATGGATGAGGCGATCGAGTGGGTCAAACGCTGCCCGAATCCGACCGGCGAGGAGTCGGTCATCGAGATACGTCCCCTCTTCGAGGCCGATGACTTCGGCGACGAGCTCACTCCCGAGCTACGGCAGCAGGAAGAGCGGCTTCGCAGGGAGATGGCGGCCAAGGCGTAGCCGGGCACTGACCTGCATTTCTCACGGGTGTGATTGAACCGCACTTGCGACTCCCTCCGTCGAGAGTCCTTCTCCCCCCGCGGTTTTTTTGCGGGGGGAGAAGGTGCCGAAGGCGGATGAGGGGGCGGTTCTCGCGCTGAAATTGCGTGTTTTCATGCAGTTTCCCACGCCCGTTCATGAAAATCGTCTACTGCCCGGCAAGAACCAACGCCCCCTCATCCGCCTTCGGCACCTTCTCCCCCAGCTGAAAAGCGCTGGGGGAGAAGGACTCTCGATTGGAGGTACTGCCGAGAACGAACCGCTCGCACGACTCCACATCGTCCCAAGTTTCGTGACCTATTCTCCAGCCGCCTGCTGCACGGCGGTCAAGACACGGGCCATGGCCCGGTCGATCGGTTCCATCGCATCGTCGTCAAGCCGTTCGTCGAGCGCCTCGTCGTGCATCGGATGGATGACCGAGGCGCCGGCCGCGTCGAGCGACGGTTCGCGGATACCGAGCTCCTTCAGGCAGGCATCGAGACGCAGGCGTAGTGTCCATTCGTCGGCTCCTCCGCATCCGATGTGCAGCAGGTGGAAGAGCACCTTCTGCATCGGCGTCGACGCGACCTGTTCCGTTCCACCGCGATACCAGGCCGCTACGCCGGCCAACGGCACGATGGTGCTCACACCCGCGGCGAAGGGGGCGGCGTCGAAGGTGAGGTCGTTCACGCGAAACTCGCCGCCGCTGACGGTGATGGCGGCGCTGAAGGAACCGGGAACGGCGATGTTGAACAGCAGAAAGGCGTCGTAGAAGAAAAGCTCGACGAACGAAGGGACATTGCGCGGATCGAGATGCCCGTTCTCATCGATCACTGTCACGTCGATGCGTACGACGTCCTCCTCGGACGCCAGCGGTCCCCAGCCGGCCTTTACGCGCACGATGCCCTTCGGCGTCGTGTAAGCACGCTCCTGCAGCGACGTCGTTGCACTGCTCCAAAGCTTTTTGGCGGCGCCCGCGTCCCTCGCATGCCGCGCAACCTCGGCGGTGAATCTGTGCTCGTTCATATTCATAGTCTCCGTGCTGAGAATCGCACCGCGCGTATGTCTGCCGGGACTTCTCCGGCTCGCCGCTCGTCCCGCCGAGGCCTGGCCTCGGCGAGCGTCTCCGAATCCTACCCACCCCTCTACGAATCGTGGAGGCTAGTCCGCGACGTGTCGACCACGATGCCGATCAGACGAAACGAAGATGACTCGTAGTCTACCGGAACGGGGTAATCCTAGACTCCCCGTGAGGTATCAAGTCACGGAGTTATGCTGCCCAGACGCCCCATCACGATCCCCACTAGCTCGAAGTCGTCCTCATCGACATCGATCGGCGAGTATCTGTCATTGCAGCTGAGCAGACGTATCCGACCGGCTCGTATCACGAGCTTCTTAACGAGTGACGTGCCCGTTACGAGACAGACGACGATCCTCTTCGTAGAAACGCGAATCGCGCTCGTTGGCGCAACGAAGAGAAGATCGCCGTCGAGGATACCTGCTTCGATCATCGAATCGCCGACGGCCTGAAATACCTTTCGCGCGCCACTTAGGTAGTACGATCGTGGTATGTCCGCAGTGCGTTCGACCACTGCATTCGAAGTCAACAACTCGTCGATAACAGGCGACGTCCTGACGGCCGTTTGGAGATATCCGATGACGCGACGAACCTCTGCGCGTTGCTCCGCGTCGAGGACGAAAGCCGGCTCCTCAAGCAGCGTGCCGACGTTCTCTCCGAGAGCGTGCGTGATACGGACGACAGTTTCGAACGATGGCTGTGCGTGGATACCACTTAGGACGCGGCTCAGTGTTTCCTGGTTGACTCCCGCCAACTCGGCAATTTTGGTCTGCGTGCGTCCACTCGAATCTACGGCCGCTCTCAGACGTTGACGCCATCCCACAGCCGCATCGTACCGCAATCTGATAGATGGCTACCGCCTCGGTTATGCCTGGACGAAGCAATGATCCGTGGTACTCGTCCTTATGTTGGGCGTCCCCGCTTCATTGCTATATGTCGTGGACCCATGGGATGAGTCACCCGATTCGAGACTCCACACGAAGGAGCTGAATGGCTATGCCGATCAGTGCGTAACTCCACGCCGCGATCATGAACGTGAGAGCCAGGATTCGCCGGGCCGTGTCCAGTTGCAGAGCAGAGCTGCGAACTAACCGTTGCTGCTGCACAGCACCATACAGGATCAATGGAGAGGTCGCGAGGAGGAAGACGAGAAGGAATCGCACTCGCAAACCCAGGGCAGCCCACGACGAGTAAGCGAATAGCACACCCTGCACAAGGTCGATCACCAGCAGAGCACAGAGCAGGAGGAAGGGAGTCGATCTCCAAAACGGCTCCCGCACGTAGTGCTCGAACTGGCGCGAGCTCCAGCCATCTGTTCCGTTGACGTTTTGGTTCGCGTTCATTAGCAGTAAACTACCTCGATCATATTGACGACTCCGGCGCCGATCGCCAGAATTGCAGACGCGACACAGCAGGCTACGCAGGCACCTAGCGTCGCAGCACAACCCAGAGCGTACAAGCCCGACAAGACCCACAACCCCGCTTCGATGAAGCCTAGGGCTTGACACATCGCACCACCGGCAGATCCCTCCGCGCTGTAACCGGGTGATCGCAGCATGGCCCCATTCGACACCGCTTCGAACATGTTCAGGACACGGTCGAATAGCGCAGCCGTGCCGGCCGATTTCAAGTAGGCTACTGTCTCGGAGACTCGGTCTGGAGTAAGCAATGAAACGCGTGCCTGGAGAAGCGCGAGGTCTAGTTTTGCACCGTGTTTCTCGGCGATGGCCACGATGTCCTGCTGCGTGCTTGCGAGGTTAGACAACGCGTCGTTTACGTCGGAATCACGTAGGAGCTGATCGCCTCTCTGCATGAAGCCGGTTTCGTTGAAGTGGTCCCGTGCGACCCTCCACGCGTGCTCTGCGACAAGAACGTTCGCACGATCGTGCGAATCAACGATTAACGCAGAAAATGACGAGAAAACACCCTCGGCCACAGCGTTGCTGAAATGGCCGTCAAATCTGCCATCTGCTTGGCCTGTGCCCCTAGCCGGCCCGTTCTCCGGCCGTTCTGCCATGAGCAACGATGGCGCAGCGACTGCCACCGCGGCCACGCCGATCCCCTTGATCAGTAGATGTCTCCGGCTTTGCACAGGTTGCCTCCTGAATTCACTGCGGACGTACGGCAAGATATGCGCTGTCGTGAGGAATGTCCAGTGACATTTTTTACATCATGACGGGCTATGGGCGATAAACGTTAGAACTCTGTCAGGACTAGCTGAAAGAAGTACCAGAGACCCGGACATCTCCGCCTGATGAATGGATTCCATCAAGCCCCGGGAGCGCCGGCACGGCCGACGACGATTCCAATCAGCTTGAAATCGTGATCGGCACGAACTTCGATCGGACCATGTCGCTCGTTGCGGCTGAGCAGTCGGACATGTCCGTTTCGCACGTCGAGGTGTTTCACGTATTCATCTGCGTCAACTCGGCAGATAACGACCTTTCGGGAAGCCTCGCGGATGTTGTTCGTCGGTTTGACGAAGAGAAGGTCGCCGTCCGCGATTGCCGCGCCGATCATTGAGTCACCCTCGGCCTCGTAGATCAACCGGGCGCCTGCAGCAGAAAAGGCGCGCGGGATCTCGCGATTCGCGACGACCGCGGCTGCGTTCGGCTCGGCGCGCGTTGCGTGACGCTGCCGTGTCGAGCCTCGTAACAAAGTCTCCAGAATCGCCGCGGCTTCGTGCAGTTTTCGCTGTTCGTCAGCGGACAGAACGTAGACTGGTTCATCCAGGATCCAACCGACGTCCTCGTTGATCGCATGTGTGATGCGGACAATCGTGTCCAGCGCCGGTCGTTCATGGGCGCCAGTAAGCACGCGGCTCAGTGTCGCTGCCGTGACACCGGCTTCCGAGGCAATGGCGCTGTGCTTCTTGCCGCTCTTCTCAATCGCCATGCGCAGGCGGTCGCGCCATGGAAGCACGAGCTTGAGTATCGGAGGCTCCCCAGCTTGATCGAGACAGACAATCTTCGCTTTCTCTCTGGAGTAGCACGCCAAGGAAGGGACCCTCACTGGAGAAAGCCGGCCATCTCGAGGCGCGGGCGGCAGTCCACTCCCGATGGCGCCAACGCCGCCTTCCACTTGCTCTTTGGCTCTTCAATTCCGCGCTTCTTCATCGGGAAGCCTTTCGGGTTCTTCGAGTCCGGGCCCGTACGCTTCGCTCCATACACGTCGCGATTCGCTCGGCAGCCCTTACCCCCCTTGCGGCAATGAGCAGAAGCGCATCAACCTTTTCGGCCTGGGTAAGGCGAACAGCCGTTGTCACCTTGAGCGAGGCGATGACCTGCTGATTCAGTCTCCGGCCGCCCACGGCGGTGAGGAGCCGGACCCAGTCGAGATCATCCAGATTGACGCTATTAGGTTCCTTCCGGTCTCGGTTCAAAAATAATCTCCTGGTTAGGGGTAGGAAAATTTGTTCCCCCGTCACTCCTTAATTAGTGACGCCGAACTACGCGTGTTCTTCTTCCTCCAGGTCGAAAAGGTCGTTCGCCCTCACGGTCTCGTGCGAGAGCCTTCGGCAGCCGGAGACGATCGCGGCGATACATCTCCGCGTTGGCTCCATCCGGCCCATCCGGATGCGGAGCAGGTGTTGCCGGCTGTATCCAGACTCTCTCGCAAGGTGTGCGGGCTTGATCCCTCGGCTTCTCAGGAACGCTTCCAGTCGTGTGCCCATGACAGTATATTGTCCACTAGGCGAATGTATTAAGTCAACCCTGCTAGACTTCCCGCCGTTAACAGGCAGGAGGCATATGGTGGTGAATACAACCAGGCGTGACGCGGAAGATCCCAATTCGGACGACACGGTTACTCTACGAGAGCTGGGGCGGCTCCTTGGAGACACGTTGGCCGAGCGAGGCATCACGGAACGAAAGCTCGCGCAGCTCGCTCGCGTGAGCCGGTCGAACATCAGATTCGCCAAACAGGGTGCAAACGTTACCGTTCTCACCTTGGTCAAGCTGGCGCGAGCGCTGAACATGCGTTCCATTCCCATCGGAGCGTTGACGCTGACGGGCTCCGCGCTCCCTCAGGCACTCGCTGCGGCGAAAGAGTTCGAAGAGGCGGCCAGGCACCTCCAGGCCGCAGCCAGGATCCTTCGGGAGCTTACTGGCGAATCTGTAGAGCCGAACCCGGCGCAGGAGGAGACGGCCCGCAATTTCGCTGCTCTTGTTCGCGACGTGGCGGCAAACGCAAAAGCACTCGGTATCGAACGGCTGAACGTGCTGGACGAGACGTTGCGCGAATTGCTCGCGAGCGCCAAGGAGCCATCGGTCGAAACAGAGGCGGTGAAACCGCGAAGACCAGGGTGGCGTCAAACGAAATGACCGATGCAGCCCATGATCAGGCGACGTTGTTCGCCGCGTGGCTCGCCACGCGCGATCCTGACATGGAGCGCATTGCCATTAAGCTGGGCGGCGTATCAGAACGCGAGTGGGAGGCAATCGTGGCCTCCCTGCCTGCTCCGTTCGAAGCAGACGCTGTTGGCCGCGTGATTTGCAGGGCTCACGAACTGCTCGGCAGGGCACCAACTAAGGCCCAGCCCCTTGCGAGCCTTGCGCTTCGGATGACACGCAAGCTCAACGTCACGACCTGTTCGGACCTCGCGTTGATCGAGGGTGACGCGTGGAGAGAGTGTGCAGCGGCCCACATTGAAATGGCAGAGTTCGAAGACGCGCACCAAGCGATCGCGAGGGCTCGTGCTTGCTACGCGAGGTCTCCATCGTCTCGCATCAATGCTGCAATTCTGCTGCTTATCGAAGGCAGAACCCTTTTCGAGCTTGGCCGCTGGAGCGAGGCGTTGGCGACCGTAGACCTCGGATCCAGCGAATTGCTCAACTGCGGCGCAGACAGAAAGAAGTATGTGCAGGCGATGACAATCAAGGCCGTCATCCTGGTCGGGATGGGGCAACCCAACGCTGCCTTGGATGTGTTCCCGGCTGCCGCAGATCTGGCTACGCAGAGCGGCGACAACGAGATGCTTGCACACGTCCTTTCGAACATTGGTCTATGCGCGGCGAAGCTCGGAGACATAGCCCATGCAAAGCTCTGCTTCGAGAGCGCGCTGCAACTGTTCGATGACTTGGGTCTCAGGGTGGATATGCCGGTCGTGCGGTGGGCGAGGGTAAGCATCCTCAAAGCGCAACGCCGCCTTAATGAGGCAATCTCAGAGCTGTTCAAGGTACGAGCCGAGTACCTCTCTCTCGGTATCCCGGTTAACGCTGCAATAGCCTCACTCGAGGTCGTAGAGTTGATGTTGGTGTGCGGTCGATCCGGGGAGGTCACGCCACTCTGCAATGAGATGGTCAGGATCTTTAGCGCTGCCAGACTTCAAAAGAATCTGCTCAAGGCACTCGCGTACCTCAAGCAGGTAGCACGTCGGCGCACGCTGGCCGCGCCGGACGTCATCTACGTTTCGGCGTTTTTCGAAAGAGCGCAGGATGATCCCCACCACGCGTTCACCGTGCCTGCCTGATCATGAGCAAGGGCATGCATTCAGCTGCCCGCCGGCTGTGCGCCGATAGGGCTTAGGGACTGAGGTCATTGGCGTCAAGGATGTGGATGATGGCCCGCTTGATCCCTGCGAAGACGCCATCACCCTCTTGCCGACCGTCACGAGGTGCAGCAAACGGCGGCGCGGTGAGGCAGCCGACGAACAGACAGAGAACGACTGACTTCAGAAAGAATTTGACATGTACCGTCGAAGATCGAAAGAGCAGGATGATTCCAGACACTCCCCGAAGGTGACCAAGGGCAGGCACCTGCCCGCCCTTGGCCTTTGAGTCGCTAAGGCCTCGGCCAACTGAGGTCGCTTGTGTCAAGGATGTGGATGATGGCCCGCTTGATCGCGGCGAAAACTCCACCAGCTCCTTCTCGGCCGTCACGAGGCGCAGCAAACGCTGGTGCGGTGAGGCAAGCGACAAATAGACAGACAGCGACTAACTTCCCGAAAGATCTCGACATACGCCCTCCATGTCCCCTACGGGACGGTTCATTTGGAGGGCGCCCTCACACAAGGAGTGACGCGAAAGGCTGTTTCCCTACTCTGGCAATGTATTGCTCGATGATGGACAACTAATTGTCCATAGGTGCCCCGCCGAGACAGCTACGCTTCGCCGCGGAGGATACGATCGATCAGATCTGGCGGCGGGTCTCCGTCGAGACATGCGATCTCGGCGATCGCGTTCGCAACCGTCCACAGCTCAAGGAAACCTAAAGGGTCTACAACCTCGCCGCGTTTCTCGCAGAGAGCCGTGTATTCGATGATGATCGCGCTCGCTTTCGATGGTGTCGTCACGTGATTCTCGGAGCTGCCGGCATGCTAGGCGTGATCTGCAGTTTACGCTCTTCAGCGCGTCTCGTCATCGAGAGGGCCACCAGCATCTTGAATCCCCTCGCGAGCCCGATCCGCAAGCTCTCGTGCCATAGAAATATGGTCCGCGGCACGGGCCAGCGCCTCGGTAACTCGGGCCAGCCTTTCGTCTGGCGTGAAATGCAGAGTTAGCGACCCGGTGGAGATGTCGCTTAGCCCGACCGCCTGAGCGACCTTGATCAGAGCCAGAACGCTCACGTTGCCGCCTCTTTCCATCGCCGCCAGGTGCCTTCTGCTCACGCCGGCAATCTCCGCGCAACGCCCCTGCGTCAACCGTCTCAGTTTCCGTGCGCTGCGGATCGATTCGCCAACAATCGGTGGGAGCTTTGTGGGCATTTTTCTGCCTTTCCTCGTCCGGCAGAATACACCCATCAGCAAACAATAGGTGTCGGCAACCAACGGGTCACGAGTTAGCCCATTCTCCAGTCGGAGGTTCGTCGAGAGGCGCGCAACGTAGCTACGGCGTCCTCCAAACCTCTGTGAACAACGACCTTAAGTCGTAGTCCGCTGAGCAAGATTTCTGCTCGCGGGAGCAAAACTTCTGCTCGGGGGAGCAAGATTTCTGCTCTGGGGAGCAAAACTTCTGCTCGGGGAGCAAAACTTCTGCTCTGGGGAGCAAGATTTCTGCTCTGGGGAGCAAAACTTCTGCTCTGGGGAGCAAGATTTCTGCTCTGGGGAGCAAAACTTCTGCTCTGGGGAGC